>ENA-OQER01001296-OQER01001296.1-human-gut-metagenome-genome-assembly--contig:-NODE-1296-length-12351-cov-1.959833_pt1 | contig 12351 bp, 21 predicted proteins | sample MGYA00242797_ERZ504639 | MGnify/ENA primary metagenome ERZ504639 (study PRJEB26092, sample SAMD00036306) | human gut metagenome | host: Homo sapiens | study: EMG produced TPA metagenomics assembly of...
GTAAGAAGACACCACAGCAGGCACTGGATACCGCCGTTGAGCGTGGAAATCAGTTGCTGCGCCGCTTTGAGAAATCGACGAAGTCTTAATCAGTGTAATGTCGATGCGTTTCGCTTATCTGACCTGGCATCGCGTGTAGGCCGGATAAGCGAAGCGCATCCGGCACAGTTCAGGAATTAACCGTAATGTCATCATCCGTCCGGTGTTCCGCTCGCGCTGGCTGCCTTATCTGCTGGTCGCGCCGCAGCTCATCATCACCGTTATCTTTTTTATCTGGCCTGCGGGCGAAGCGTTGTGGTACTCGCTACAAAGCGTCGATCCGTTTGGTTTCTCCAGCCAGTTTGTCGGCCTGGATAACTTCGTCGCGCTGTTTCATGACAGCTACTATCTCGACTCCTTCTGGACGACGATAAAATTCAGCACCTTTGTCACCGTCAGCGGTTTGCTGGTGTCGCTGTTCTTCGCGGCGTTGGTGGAGTACATCGTGCGCGGCAGCCGTTTCTATCAAACCTTGATGCTGCTGCCGTATGCCGTGCTCCCGCCGTTGCCGCCGTATTGTGGATCTTCCTGTTTAACCCCGGTCGTGGGCTGATCACCCATTTTCTCGCTGAGTTCGGTTATGACTGGAACCATGCGCAGAACAGCGGTCAGGCAATGTTTCTGGTGGTGTTTGCCTCGGTGTGGAAGCAAATCAGCTACAACTTCTGTTCTTCTATGCCGCGCTGCACTCCATTCCCCGTTCATTGATTGAAGCTGCAGCCATCGACGGTGCAGGCCCAATTCGCCGCTTCTTTAAGATTGCGCTGCCGCTTATCGCTCCGGTGAGTTTCTTCCTGCTGGTAGTGAACCTGGTGTATGCCTTCTTCGACACCTTCCCGGTGATCGACGCCGCCACGTCCGGCGGGCCGGTTCAGGCCACCACGACGCTGATTTATAAGATCTACCGCGAAGGTTTTACCGGACTGGATCTGGCTTCGTCTGCCGCACAGTCGGTGGTGTTGATGTTCCTCGTCATCGTGCTGACGGTGGTGCAGTTCCGCTATGTTGAAAGCAAGGTGCGTTACCAATGATTGAGAACCGTCCGTGGCTGACGATATTCAGCCATACCATGCTGATCCTCGGGATCGCGGTGATCCTCTTCCCGCTGTACGTGGCGTTTGTCGCGGCGACGCTGGATAAACAGGCCGTCTATGCCGCGCCGATGACGCTCATCCCCGGCACATATCTGCTGGAAAATATCCACAACATCTGGGTTAACGGTAGGTACGAATAGCGCGCCGTTCTGGCGGATGTTGCTTAACAGCTTTGTGATGGCGTTCAGCATTACGCTCGGCAAAATTACCGTCTCGATGCTCTCGGCATTTGCCATTGTCTGGTTTCGTTTTCCGCTACGTAACCTCTTCTTCTGGATGATTTTTATCACCCTGATGCTGCCGGTTGAAGTACGTATCTTCCCGACGGTGGAAGTCATCGCCAACCTGAAGATGCTCGACAGCTACGCCGGTTTAACGCTGCCGCTGATGGCCTCGGCGACCGCTACTTTCCTGTTCCGCCAGTTCTTTATGACGCTGCCGGATGAGCTGGTGGAAGCCGCGCGGATCGACGGCGCATCGCCAATGCGCTTCTTTTGCGACATCGTTTTTCCGCTCTCCAAAACTAATCTGGCGGCGCTGTTTGTGATCACCTTTATCTACGGCTGGAATCAGTATTTGTGGCCGTTGTTGATTATTACCGACGTTGATCTCGGCACCACCGTGGCAGGATCAAAGGGATGATCGCCACTGGCGAAGGCACCACGGAATGGAACTCAGTGATGGCGGCGATGTTGTTAACCCTGATCCCACCAGTAGTGATTGTTTTAGTGATGCAGCGTGCCTTCGTGCGCGGCCTGGTCGATAGTGAGAAATAAGATGGCAGGACTGAAATTACAGGCAGTAACCAAAAGCTGGGATGGCAAAACCCAGGTCATTAAACCGCTGACCCTTGATGTGGCAGATGGCGAATTTATCGTGATGGTCGGGCCGTCTGGCTGCGGGAAATCGACGCTGCTGCGCATGGTTGCCGGGCTGGAGCGGGTGACCGAAGGCGATATCTGGATCAACGACCAGCGCGTGACCGAAATGGAGCCGAAAGATCGCGGGATTGCGATGGTGTTCCAGAACTACGCGCTTTATCCGCATATGAGCGTCGAAGAAAACATGGCGTGGGGGCTGAAAATTCGCGGCATGGGCAAGCAGCAAATAGCCGAGCGCGTTAAAGAAGCGGCGCGCATTCTGGAGCTGGATGGCCTGCTTAAGCGCCGCCCGCGCGAGCTATCCGGCGGTCAGCGTCAGCGTGTGGCGATGGGTCGCGCGATGTGCGCGATCCGGCGGTGTTCCTGTTTGATGAGCCGCTCTCTAACCTCGATGCCAAGCTGCGCGTGCAGATGCGCCTTGAGCTGCAACAGCTGCACCGTCGCCTGAAAACGACTTCACTCTACGTTACTCACGATCAGGTTGAAGCGATGACGCTCGCCCAGCGAGTAATGGTGATGAACGGCGGCGTTGCCGAACAGATTGGCACACCAGTTGAAGTCTACGAAAAGCCCGCCAGCCTGTTTGTAGCGAGTTTTATCGGCAGTCCGGCGATGAACCTGCTGACAGGCCGCGTGAATAACGAAGGCACGCATTTCGAACTGGACGGCGGTATTGAGCTGCCGCTAAACGGTGGCTACCGTCAGTATGCCGGGCGTAAAATGACTCTCGGCATTCGCCCGGAACATATTGCGCTAAGCTCGCAGGCAGAAGGCGGCGTACCGCTGGTGATGGACACGCTGGAGATCCTCGGCGCAGATAACCTGGCGCACGGAGCTGGGGCGAGCAGAAGCTGGTGGTGCGACTGGCGCATCAGGAGCGCCCGACGGCAGGCAGCACGCTGTGGCTGCATCTGGCGGAAAATCAGCTGCATCTTTTTGATGGTGAAACAGGACAACGAGTATGAGTAACTGGCCTTATCCCCGCATCGTCGCTCATCGTGGCGGCGGTAAGCTGGCCCCGGAAAACACCCTGGCGGCAATCGACGTCGGGGCAAAATACGGTCATAAGATGATCGAATTTGACGCGAAGTTATCGAAAGATGGCGAGATCTTCCTGCTCCATGACGACAATCTCGAACGCACCAGCAACGGCTGGGGCGTCGCGGGTGAACTGAACTGGCAGGATTTACTGCGCGTGGATGCGGGCAGTTGGTACAGCAAAGCGTTTAAAGGTGAGTCGCTGCCGTTGCTTTCGCAGGTGGCGGAAGCTGTCGCGAACACGGGATGATGGCGAATATCGAAATCAAACCCACCACTGGCACTGGACCATTAACGGGCAAAATGGTGGCGCTGGCGGCACGCCAACTGTGGGCCGGTATGACGCCGCCGCTGCTGTCATCGTTTGAGATTGATGCTTTAGAAGCTGCACAGCTGGCGGCACCGGAACTGCCGCGTGGTTTATTGCTTGATGAGTGGCGCGACGACTGGCGCGAACTGACCGCGCGGCTGGGCTGCGTCTCTATTCATCTCAATCATAAGTTACTCGATAAAGTGCGAGTGATGCAGTTGAAAGACGCCGGACTGCGGATTCTGGTTTATACCGTCAATAAACCCCAGCGCGCGGCAGAGTTGCTGCGCTGGGGCGTGGATTGCATCTGTACCGATGCGATTGACGTGATTGGTCCGAACTTTACGGCCCAATAGTTTCAACGGAATGTCAGGCTGCGGCGTGCTGCTGATTCAGCATGTCGCCGTTTCTCCTCTCCGGCAGCATATGCTGCTGATTCAACGAACTATCCGGATTACGGTTGCTGTTTAACATCCCGCCGTTGGTGTTGGGCAGCATTTGCTGCCGGGCGGGATTTCGCTCCCCCGGCTGTGACTGCAACACCCGCTGAGAATTATTGTTTATCTGGTTTTCTAAATGCTGCTGTTGCAACTGAGTTTGCGTTTTCAGTTGCTGATTCAGCATCCCTTTTTGCTGGATTTGCTGAGTCTGCATCTGGGTTTGCATCCGCTGCTGGCTGGGTATCTGATACCCCGGCTGGTTAGGGTTGTTCAGAGTATTAATGGGCTGTGCAAAGCCGACAAACGGCAGGAGTGCCGTAAGAATCAGAAGTCGTTTCATCGCGTATCCTCCTCTGAAGATATCCTTTAAGTTTACTCGCTTCCCGACAAAACGATGATTAATTCAGAGTTATATACCAGGCTTAGCTGGGGTTGCCCCTTAATCTCTGGAGAATAACGATGATAAAACCGACGTTTTTACGCCGGGTGGCCATTGCTGCTCTGCTCTCAGGAAGTTGTTTTAGCGCCGCCGCCGCGCCTCCTGCGCCGCCCGTCTCGTATGGTGTGGAGGAAGATGTCTTCCACCCGGTACGCGCGAAACAGGGAATGGTAGCGTCTGTGGACGCCACTGCCACTCAGGTGGGGGTGGATATTCTCAAGGAGGGCGGGAATGCCGTTGATGCCGCCGTGGCGGTGGGCTACGCGCTGGCGGTAACGCATCCGCAGGCAGGGAATCTGGGCGGTGGTGGTTTTATGCTGATCCGCTCGAAAAATGGCAATACCACCGCTATCGATTTCCGCGAAATGGCACCCGCTAAAGCGACCCGCGATATGTTCCTTGATGACCAGGGCAACCCGGACAGCAAAAAATCACTCACTTCGCATCTGGCTTCCGGCACACCAGGTACGGTCGCTGGTTTCTCGCTGGCGTTGGATAAGTACGGCACTATGCCGTTGAACAAAGTGGTGCAGCCCGCGTTCAAACTGGCACGCGATGGTTTTATCGTTAACGATGCTTTGGCAGACGATCTCAAAACCTACGGTAGCGAAGTGTTGCCGAATCACGAAAACAGCAAAGCTATCTTCTGGAAAGAGGGCGAACCGCTGAAAAAGGGCGACACGCTGGTGCAGGCGAACCTGGCAAAGAGCCTGGAGATGATGCTGAAAACGGCCCGGACGAATTCTATAAAGGCACGATTGCGGAACAGATCGCCCAGGAGATGCAGAAAAACGGTGGCTTGATCACTAAAGAAGATTTAGCGGCCTATAAAGCGGTCGAACGCACTCCGATAAGCGGCGATTATCGCGGGTATCAGGTTTACTCCATGCCACCGCCATCCTCCGGCGGGATCCATATCGTACAAATCCTCAATATTCTGGAAAACTTCGATATGAAGAAATACGGCTTTGGCAGCGCCGATGCGATGCAAATCATGGCAGAAGCGGAGAAATACGCCTACGCCGACCGCTCGGAATATCTTGGCGACCCGGATTTTGTCAAAGTCCCGTGGCAGGCACTGACCAATAAAGCCTATGCCAAATCCATTGCCGATCAAATTGATATCAACAAAGCGAAGCCGTCCAGTGAGATTCGCCCTGGCAAGCTTGCGCCTTATGAGAGTAATCAAACTACCCATTACTCTGTAGTGGATAAAGACGGTAACGCGGTGGCGGTGACCTATACGCTGAACACCACCTTCGTACGGGTATTGTCGCGGGCGAGAGCGGTATTCTGCTTAATAACCAGATGGATGATTTCTCCGCCAAACCGGGCGTACCGAACGTTTACGGGCTGGTGGGCGGTGATGCCAACGCCGTCGGGCCGAACAAACGCCCGCTGTCGTCGATGTCGCCGACCATTGTGGTGAAAGACGGTAAAACCTGGCTGGTTACCGGTAGCCCAGGCGGTAGCCGGATCATCACTACAGTGCTGCAAATGGTGGTGAATAGCATCGATTATGGCATGAACGTCGCCGAAGCGACCAATGCGCCGCGTTTCCACCATCAGTGGTTGCCGGACGAGCTGCGTGTCGAAAAAGGGTTTAGCCCGGATACGCTCAAGCTGCTGGAAGCAAAAGGTCAGAAAGTGGCGCTGAAAGAGGCGATGGGCAGTACACAAAGCATTATGGTTGGGCCGGACGGTGAGTTGTACGGCGCATCCGACCCGCGCTCGGTGGATGATTTAACGGCGGGGTACTAAGGTTAGCGGCCCTCTTCGTGGGAAGAGGGCTATTTTGTCAGGGCAAGCCGAAGGTAGCCTTTTTTATTTCGTAATCCTGTAGATATTCTTCCAGCGGCTTTGCCGTTCCCAGAGAATGAATTTCACCACTGTCTTTATCAATAATAAAAGGTGCGTTACCAGCTAAGCGCGCGGCCTCATCTCCAGTTTCGAGAAATTCTCGTGCTTCGAAACAGAAATACCAGCCCTGGCTAAAGCGTCCATGTAGAGTAATGACGACCGGGAGATCTGCATCATCAAGGTAATGGTTCGCTTTCGCGAATGCGTCGTGATAAGTAATCATAATTATAATAAATATTATTGTTGAGTGTTATATTATTATTCCTGTGTGATACATTGAGCAAAGACGCGTTCATCTTCGTCAAAGATATTATTAAATGCTGGTTTTGAAAAAAGTTCATCGGATAAGATATAGTCACGAAATAAGTATCTGCTAATATTTTATGATTTCTTTTTCAGAACGTCGAACGGGGTTTTCTTATTTAAGATATCAGAATCTTATGATTCGGGTAAAATTCTAAATAAATCAACATGTCATTAAAATCATCATAGCCATTAGCTATTTCGGCTAAAATAGAGACTACATGTCTTCGGTCCATCTCACTTAAGGAGTGTAGTTCCGTTGTAAGTTTTTCCATAGCTTGCACTGCTAAATTTCGAACAAGGAATTTTCTGCTGGTAATCTCTAAAAAGATGGCATGGTTTACAATGATTTTTGTTTCCTTTTGATTATTATGAACAACTGTCCATGATTTCGTTTAAGAATGAAGAGAAATCACTAAACGAACTGAATATATTTTCTGTGCCAATATTATCTCTAATTTCAAAAAAAGTTACTTTTAATGTCATAAGTAAATATTGAAATGCTATCATCCCCGATCACTAACCGTTCTTGTAGATCAGTTTATGAAATCATCATTATTTCTATAAAATTCATTTACGGCAAAAAGGTTTTTAACTGAAGGTTCTGGAATCGAGAGGCTAAATAATCGTAATCCATTAACTTCGAATCCATCCATTGCTCTTAAAAAAGTAAGATAATCAGGTTGATTCTTAAAAAGAATACTAACTTCATTACATAACTTCTCCAGGCAATTAGTTGAATTAGAATTAAATTCTATTTGGATTATACTTCAATAAATGATTCCTTGAGCGGTGCTTCAAATGGATAGTCTAAATCATTCATCATTTTTATTAATTTATTTATTTGGGTTTTAGTCATCATTTTGTGTGGTCCATAATATTTTTCATGGGAGGATAAATTGAGCCAGATAGAATGGCCCAGGGAGTGATTTTGCTTTCACCTACTAATATTCCCTTAGCTATTCGTGATTGCATGTTAGTAAAAACTTTATGATATGGTTCGTTTTCGATTAATACTAAATTTTCGAAATCATTAGTACCACCATCATCTAGAGATAGTTTATGGTGAACATTATAATTTAGAGGAACATTGCCCTTTCTCATTCTTAAAAGGTCTTCGGCGTTGAATCTTCCAGATGCTTCGGAGGTTTTTGCAAGTTTGATAAGAAAATTTTTTCTTACAGTTTTATTAAACTCCTTTCGTAAGTTAGCTAAGTCTTTTGAAGGTCTCTTAATGTATATTATTTCTATTATGTCTATACCATCAAGAAGTTTTTGTTGACCTCTAAGTTTGCCTAAGTAACTATTTATTTCTGTATATGTATCAACATTAGAACGCTTTGTTAAAAGAATAGATGCTGTTGCTATCGCTATGCCCGCTGTTTTTTCATTTAGTATTTGATCATAGCCTTTTATTGCATCTCCACCCAGTTTTTCCGCAGTATCTCTGAATCCTTCAATGTTCCCATTGTATACGCCACCAGCAGCAAGTAGCCTGCCAATAGCTTTGCTGTTTAACGTTTTGAAACGATTATTTGTTTGGTTTTTTGAATTTGGTAAAAACAAACGGTTATAATTTTCAGGGAGTGCCAAATAGCTGAACTCGGTATTTGCGATAAGATGTTGACAGAGGATAAATTCATAACTAATAGTTATTGTTTCTGTATCCAGTTGGTTTTCAATGATCTGGTGATGAATAGCCGATAAAAAAGCGCCTCTTAGTTGTATATAATAATACTTTTCCCATCTACCAAATCTATTTATTCGATAGAAGTCAAATCCCATAAATAATTGTTCATTACTGTTAATGGAATTAATAAATAATGGAGTGCTTTTATCAATTAATTTACAAAATGTTATACCATGGAACTGTGAACCAAGCCCCGTATTATTAATATTATTTAAGAGTGAGAATGTAAATATTTCATCCTCATGCCCGCTCTGCCAACGATTACCTGTAGACTCAGAAGTCCCACAACCTGCGGAGATGCTTCCTTGTTGTTCTCCCGTTACTGTCAGGTAAACAATATTACTCATCCCTGAAAAGTCCTTTTATGGCATGCTATTTTATCAATGGCAATATTATGCTTGTTAATTGTTATTTATTTACTCCAGGAAATTGTAGGCGTATATATTAAAAAAAATATTACACTTTAGGAAGTAATTATGAGTTAAATCTCAATTTATGTATTGGGCAAATAAATACCTTAAAGGAAGGTATGTCGATTTTGAATGACACCCTTTTTCCATCTCAGAAAAAGGGCACTATCTTACTTCACCCGCGCCATATAATATGCATCGACATATTCACCATTACGCAATGCGTACTTCTTACCAGTCCCTTCAATTTCAAAGCCGTATTTTTTATAGACCTTAATTGCCGGGGCGTTATCGACAAACACGGTTAGTTCAATGCGATCTACCCGCAACCAGTTGTCGCACATTTCAATCATCTCTCGCATCAGGCGCTGGCGACGCCGCGGTTCTTCCAACGAGAGTCGACACAGATACCAAAATCGGCAACATGACTGCGGCGTGGGCGCTGTTGCACGTCAATGGTGAGATGGCCCACGACGTCTCCATCAATACAGGCGACGAGTTGCTTGATGCCGGGACGATCGGCGAGTCGCTCCTGCCACATATGATCGGAAGGATGAGGCACCTGTAGTGTGTTGCAATACACCTCCGGCTGGGCGTGAATCTGCCTGATGGCTCGTAATCCCGTGTTTCTGCGTGGCGTATTACTATCTCACTCATTCCTTTGTCCTCTTTGGGGTAAATGTCCCTTTCAACATCATTGACTTTCAAATGCGAGTCAAATGCATTTTTTTGCAAAAAGTGTTGGACAAGTGCGAATGAGAATGATTATTATTGTCTCGCGATCAGGAAGACCCTCGCGGAGAACCTGAAAGCACGACATTGCTCACATTGCTTCCAGTATTACTTAGCCAGCCGGTGCTGGCTTTTTTTTTTGATCTTTCGTTCTCAATTTATCCACGGGAGTGCTTGTGTTCGTTATGCGCACTCCAGTAGGAACCACGTCCGCTTTGCGCTAAGGTGTAAATAACCACCTTAAAAAGGACGAAATCATGGTCATCAACTGCGCCTTTATTGGCTTCGGCAAAAGCACCACCCGTTACCATCTGCCGTATGTACTTAACCGCAAGGATAGCTGGCATGTCGCGCATATTTTTCGTCGCCATGCGAAGCCGGAAGAACAGGCTCCCATTTATTCCCATATCCATTTCACCAGCGATCTCGACGAAGTACTAAACGATCCCGATGTTAAGCTGGTTGTTGTCTGCACCCACGCGGACAGCCATTTCGAGTACGCGAACGCGCGCTGGAAGCCGGGAAAAATGTGCTGGTCGAAAAACCGTTCACCCCGACGCTTGCCCAGGCGAAGGAGCTGTTTGCGTTGGCGAAAAGCAAAGGGCTGACCGTCACGCCGTATCAGAATCGTCGCTTTGACTCCTGCTTCCTGACAGCGAAAAAAGCGATTGAAAGTGGCAAGTTGGGAGAGATTGTTGAAGTGGAAAGCCATTTTGACTATTACCGCCCGGTGGCAGAGACCAAACCTGGCTGCCGCAGATGGCGCGTTTTATGGCCTTGGTGTGCATACGATGGACCAGATTATTTCTCTGTTCGGTCGCCCGGATCACGTCGCTTATGACATCCGCAGCTGCGTAATAAAGCCAATCCTGACGACACCTTTGAAGCGCAACTGTTTTATGGCGACCTGAAAGCCATCGTCAAAACCAGCATCTGGTGAAAATCGATTATCCGAAATTTATCGTTCACGGTAAGAAAGGTTCGTTTATTAAATACGGTATCGACCAGCAGGAAACCAGCCTGAAGGCTAATATTATGCCGGGCGAACCGGGATTCGCAGCGGATGATTCGGTCGGTGTGCTGGAGTATGTCAATGACGAGGGCGTGACGGTCAGAGAAGAGATGAAGCCGGAGATGGGCGATTACGGGCGCGTTTATGATGCGTTGTATCAAACCATCACCCACGGTGCGCCAAATTACGTCAAGGAATCTGAAGTTCTTACGAATCTGGAAATCCTTGAACGCGGATTTGAGCAAGCCTCTCCCTCCACAGTAACTCTCGCTAAGTAAGTTTGATGGCCCCTCGAATAGTTCAATTTTTTTGAACAGAGGGGTCAATTTTCACCCTCTATCATCCAGGCAGATCGGGTCCACACTAAGCCCATCGAAATCATTCATGGGGCGAATACAAATGATCTACTTACGCAAAGCAAATGAACGTGGTCATGCAAATCATGGCTGGCTGGACTCCTGCATACTTCTCTTTTGCCAACTATTACGATCCGAACTTTATGGGCTTTTCCGCGCTGCGCGTGATTAACGACGACGTGATTGAAGCAGGGCAGGGCTTCGGCACTCACCCGCATAAAGATATGGAAATTTTGACCTACGTGCTGGAAGGTACTGTTGAGCATCAGGACAGCATGGGCAATAAAGAGCAGGTTCCGGCGGGTGAGTTCCAGATTATGAGTGCGGGTACGGGTATTCGTCACTCAGAGTACAACCCAAGCAGCACCGAGCGTCTGCATCTGTATCAGATCTGGATCATGCCTGAAGAAAATGGCATTACGCCGCGTTATGAACAGCGTCGCTTCGATGCCGTGCAGGGCAAACAGCTGGTGCTCTCGCCGGATGCGCGAGATGGTTCGCTGAAAGTGCATCAGGATATGGAACTGTATCGTTGGGCGTTGCTGAAAGATGAGCAGTCGGTGCATCAGATTGCCGCTGAACGCCGCGTCTGGATCCAGGTGGTGAAAGGCAATGTCACCATTAACGGCGTGAAAGCCTCGACCAGCGATGGTCTGGCAATCTGGGATGAGCAGGCAATCTCCATCCATGCGGATAGCGACAGCGAAGTGTTACTGTTCGATCTGCCGCCGGTTTAAAACTCAACGGCATCTTTGAAGCCTGCCTTTTTGCAGGCTTCCTCGCTCGCTCCGGTCGCGTGCTGATGCACGCTTCCGGGGTTTTGCCGCGTCGTTAGCACAATGCGATGCAATTGATTTAGTGTATATCTAATAATTGTAAACAAGCACTGTTTTCCCCGGGAAGGTTCTGATGCGTCCGTGTTAAACTAAGAGAATCTATCTCTTTTGTACCTTCAGGACGATGAAAAAGAAAAGACCCGTACTTCAGGATGTGGCTGACCGTGTAGGCGTGACCAAAATGACGGTCAGCCGCTTTTTGCGTAACCCGGAGCAGGTTTCCGTCGCTCTACGCGGCAAGATTGCCGCCGCTCTTGATGAACTGGGCTATATTCCCAATCGTGCGCCCGATATCCTCTCTAACGCTACCAGCCGGGCGATTGGCGTCCTGTTACCTTCTCTCACCAACCAGGTTTTCGCGGAAGTATTACGCGGAATCGAAAGCGTCACCGACGCGCACGGTTATCAGACGATGCTGGCGCACTACGGTTATAAACCGGAAATGGAGCAAGAACGTCTCGAATCCATGCTGTCCTGGAATATCGACGGCTGATCCTCACCGAACGTACCCACACGCCGCGCACCTTAAAGATGATTGAAGTGGCGGGGATCCCGGTGGTGGAGTTGATGGACAGCCAGTCGCCGTGCCTCGATATCGCCGTCGGTTTTGATAACTTTGAAGCGGCACGCCAGATGACTACCGCCATTATTGCGCGCGGGCATCGCCACATTGCCTATCTCGGCGCACGTCTCGACGAACGTACTATCATCAAACAGAAGGGATACGAACAGGCGATGCTGGATGCAGGCCTGGTGCCGTATAGCGTGATGGTTGAGCAATCTTCTTCTTACTCTTCCGGTATTGAACTGATTCGCCAGGCGCGGCGGGAATATCGCAGCTGGATGGCGTGTTCTGTACTAATGATGATCTGGCGGTCGGCGCGGCGTTGAATGTCAGCGTCTGGGGTTAA
>ENA-OQER01001297-OQER01001297.1-human-gut-metagenome-genome-assembly--contig:-NODE-1297-length-12350-cov-3.291091_pt1 | contig 12350 bp, 21 predicted proteins | sample MGYA00242797_ERZ504639 | MGnify/ENA primary metagenome ERZ504639 (study PRJEB26092, sample SAMD00036306) | human gut metagenome | host: Homo sapiens | study: EMG produced TPA metagenomics assembly of...
ATAAAAATATAGTATAAAATGCTGCCACATAAAATGGACAGCATTTAATTAGTGATTAATATTCAGAACTGCACCATCTTCCAGAAGCGCCACAAGGAAGAACGAGTCCGTTGGATGATTACAGGAAGTCCTACTTCGTTTGAGCTGCAGTAACCGTCAAAGTTTTTAAGCTCTGTGCTTAACATATATGTAAGAACCGCTGGCTGAAGCCCTGTTGTATATGAGTTAATGAGGAAGAATAATGGTTCCTCAGAAAGAAGCTGTGCACATAACTTACAAGTGGATGTATGGCTTCTTCTATTTTCCATATTTCGCCTTTAGGTCCTCTTCCATATGAAGGAGGGTCCATAATGATGGCATCGTAGTGATTGCCACGTCTTATTTCTCTCTCAACGAACTTAACACAATCATCAACTATCCAGCGGATAGGTTTGTCAATAAGACCGGAAGATGTGGCATTTTCCTTAGCCCATGCAATGATACCTTTAGATGCATCAACGTGTGTTACATGTGCCCCGGCTGCAGCGCATGCAAGAGTTGCACCACCGGTATATGCAAAAAGATTAAGAACCTTTATCTGTCTATTGGCATCCTTTTCCTTAGCTTTCTTTATTATGCCTGAAAACCAGTCCCAGTTAGCAGCCTGCTCTGGAAATATACCTGTATCTTGAAGCTGAAAGGTTTTAAGTTAAAAGTAAGAGGAACATCAAGAGAAGGACTCTGATAGTTAATAGTCCAGCTCTGTGGAAGATCAAAGAACTCCCATTCACCGCCGCCTTTTGAGCTTCTGTGATAATGACCATTCATGTGTTTCCATCTTTTATCGTTTTTAGGGGTATCCCATATGACCTGTGGGTCTGGACGTACAAGGATATAATCTCCCCATCGTTCAAGTTTTTCACCACATGATGTATCTATAACTTCATAGTCTTTCCAGTTATCTGCAATAAACATATATTGTGTAATCCTTTCTTTGTTATATGTGATATGAGCATAAAAGTGGGATGATAATCCTACGATATGCTAATATTAGGTAGGGTGCTATGTGCCAATGACACATGTTTAGCACGGACCGAAGCGTAGCGTAGACGTGGAGTGCGTAGCACAGAACAATCCATAGATATCAAGTTGGTGGCTTTTGCCCCCGACATCATACTTATATAAGTATATAACAATCCATATGATAAGGGCAAGGAAATGTTTTTATCAGAGGTATGCAGGCATTTTTATGTACACCTTGTTATTTTCAGAGTCAGTTGCCAAAATGCTGTAAATAGTTCTTTACAGTGACATATTGTTAAGATAAATTTTATTGAAAAATCCATATTTTTACTGTAACATATAACAGATAAAAAATATAAATTGTGATATGGTATTAGTGTTAAAAGTAACTATTGATAATTACATCATGTATATTATATAAGGAAAGGAAAATGCACATTTGAAAAATATATCTTTTAAAACAGCAAAGAAACGATATTATAGCAGGTATTATTGTGCACTTGTATCTATTCCTATATCTATGGGGTATGCACAGATAGCAGGATTGCCGGCGGCGTATGGATTATATGGTTCATTACTTCCTGTACTTGTGTATGCATTTACAACAAGTTCACCACAGTTTGTGTTTGGTGTAGATGCCACTCCGGCAGTGCTGGTTGGTGGAACGCTTGCAGCACTTGGAGTAACAACAGGTTCAGATGAAGCGATGCGGCTTGTACCAGCTATAACGCTTGTAGTTGCAGCATGGCTTTTAATATTCAGCCTTATAAAAGCTGGCAGAATAGTGAACTACATATCCACCCCGGTCATGGGCGGTTTCATAAGCGGGATAGGAATTACTATTATACTTATGCAGGTGCCTAAGCTGTTTGGAGGCGCGGCAGGTACAGGCGAACTTATAGAGCTCATTCTGCATATAACAGACCAGTTGAAATATTTTAATGTATTGTCGGCAGTTCTGGGATTTGGAACAGTTGTGATTATTCTTGTCTGTAAAAAATATATGCCGAAGTTTCCAATGTCGGTAGTACTTATGGTACTTGGAGCTATGGCAACAGCATTTTTACATATAGACAGATTCGGTGTAAAACTTCTTCCACATGTAGATGCGGGATTTCCAAAGCTTTCTATTCCGGATGTTACATTACTTCGCAATAATACATCAGAGATAGTTGTTCTAGGACTTACATGTGCACTAGTTATTATGGCACAGACTTTGTTGGCAACGAACAATTATGCGAACAGATATGGTTATAAGGTTGATAATAACAGAGAAGTTCTTGCATATTCTCTTGCAAATGTGGCATCGGCAGTATCAGGAAGCTGTCCATTGAATGGAAGTGTGTCAAGGACAGGTATTGCAGACCAGTTTGGATGTAAGTCACAGCTTATGTCAGTTACAGCAGCAGTAACCATGCTGGTTGTTGTTTTGTTTGCAACACCGCTTCTTGAATATCTTCCTGTGCCAATACTTACTGGTATCGTTGTGGCAGCACTTATAGGTATAGTGGAGTACAAGCTGGCAGATAAGTTAAGAAAGGTTAACAGAGCTGAGTTTTTCATATTTCTTGCTGCTATGTTCGGAGTGCTTTTATTCGGAACAATATATGGTGTAATAATAGGTGTTATTCTTTCATTTATAGCAGTGATTATAAGAGCGGTTGTTCCACCAAGATCACTTCTTGGATGTATACCAGGTCATGAAGGCTTCTATAATCTTAACCGTAACAGGAATGCGCTTGAGATACAACATGTTGTGATGTACAGATTCAGTGGCAATCTTTTCTTTGCAAATGTGTCTACATTTTTACAGGATATAGAAAATGCGATAAAAGATGATACAAGAGTTGTTATAGTTGATGCAAGTGGTATAGGAAGCATAGACATAACCGCAGCCGACAGACTTGTTTCATTTAATAAGATTCTTAAAGATAAAGGTCTACGTTTTTATATAACAGAGCATGTTGGTAATGTTAACGATCAGCTAAGAAAGCTAGGTGCTGGATGTCTTGTGGAAGAGGGTGTCACACGAAGAACTATATCACTTGCGTTAAGAGATGCTGGCGTTGACAGACCTTATCCACTTGCAGGTACACTAGAACAGACAGAGGCACATAATGATTTTATAGAGGACAATGAAAGACTTGCAGAGATAGAGTGGGCATTTGGCGAGGATGCATCGGAATGGCTTGATAAGTTTGCAGTGCAGATGACAGATGATATCACACATATGGATGAAAATAATGAGCATATTCCGGATAATGTACTTGCAGAGGCTGAAAGTAAGAATACATGGGGACGTATTGGTCTGTTTGATGAGGATGAGCTTCTTGAGAGAGTTGAGATGCATTTATCAGAGCTTACACAAAACAACAGCAATGCAGAAGCGTTAGAAGAAAGAATCGAAGAGCGAAGATTAAGACTTGAGGCAAAGATTGCAAAGCTTAATCCGGATGCACTTGCACACCTAAGACACCACAGAAGAGAGGTTATGCTGCATTTTAAGGAGAATAATCCTGAGGCATATAAGCATATGATGGAACGCAGAATGGAGCATATAAGTAAGCTTGAGAAGGAAAATCCGGAGCTGGCTGCCAAGATGAAGAAACTGTATAAGCTGGATGATATTGCAGGTGATTACAGTAGTGTTAAAGAAAGGTAATTGTTGTGAATATATTAAATGTAGAAAAAGTGAGTAAAACATTTGGCGAGAAGGTACTACTTGATAAGGTTACACTTGGAATAAACAAGGGTGATAAGGTGGGTGTCATAGGTGTCAATGGTACTGGAAAGTCAACATTGCTTAAGATAATAGCTGGTATTGAAGAGCCTGATGAAGGAAATGTTATAAAGGGAAGGAATGTTACAGTAACATACCTTGCACAGTCACCTGACCATGCGAAGGATGAGACGGTTCTTTCCTATGTGCTGAGAGGAAAAGCTAATGCCAGTGAGGCCAAGGCAAAGGAGATTCTTAACAAGCTTGGGATAGGAGTATTTGATGCTTCTATGGATATGCTTTCAGGAGGACAGAAGAAAAGAGTGGCGCTTGCAAAGGCATTGGTTGAACCTACAGAGGTGCTTATACTTGATGAGCCGACTAACCATCTTGATAATGATATGGTTGTGTGGCTTGAGCAGTATATAAAGGCTTTCAAGGGCGAACTTCTTATGGTAACGCATGACAGGTATTTCCTGGACAATGTAACTAACAAGATAGTTGAGATAGACCATGCTGCGCTTTATAGTTATGATTCCAACTATTCCGGCTTTCTTGAATTAAAGACTGAAAGAGAGCAGATGGAAAGAGCTACAGAGGCTAAAAGACAGAACACATTAAGAAGAGAACTTGAGTGGATAAGAAGAGGATGCCAGGCACGTTCAACAAAACAGCAGGCAAGAATAGACCGTTTTGAGGATATGAAGGAAGCTTCCCGTGAGGCAAGGGCTAAATTTGACAAGAGCCTTATGGATATGAGCTCTGTAAGCACAAGATTAGGCAAAAAGACGATAGAGCTTAACAACATAACCAAAGCATATGATGGTCATACTTATATCAATGATTTTTCATACATTTTTTCTAAGAGATGACCGTATAGGTATAATAGGAAGCAATGGATGTGGTAAGTCAACACTTATGAAGATAATAACAGGACAGATACAGCCGGATAGTGGAAGCGTTGAGATAGGTGACACTGTACATATAGGTTATTTTATGCAAGAAAATGAACCGCTGGATGAGAATCAGACAGTGCTTGAGTTTGTAAGAAGCATAGGTGAGTATGTGCAGACAGTAGATGCAAGGCAACAGCGAGCCAGATGTGTGAAAAGTTTCTCTTTTCACCAAAACAGCAGTGGACACCAATAAGAAAGCTGTCCGGTGGAGAAAAGAGAAGACTGTATCTTTTAAGTGTGCTTATGAGTGCGCCTAATGTACTTATACTTGATGAGCCTACCAATGATCTTGATATTGAAACGCTTGAAGTACTTGAGGATTATCTGGATGGATTTGCAGGGATTATCATAACAGTTTCACATGACAGATACTTTCTTGACAGAACGGTTGACAGAATATTTGCATTTGAGGCGGGGGGTCACCTTACCCAGTATGAAGGAGGCTATTCAGACTACAAAGAAAAATGCGTTTCTTCTATATATAATGTGCCAGGAAATGGAATATCTAAAGGTACAGCATTATCAGGTAATGGTCTGGTATCAGGCAGCGGTGTGGCAGCAGGAAGTAACGATGATAAATCAGCAGATGGTACACAGAAGGTTACAGCGGGCAATAAGACACTTACAAGTAAGGAATATAATAAATCAAGAAGTGAGCGCCTTAAGTTTACTTACAAGGAACAGAAAGAATATGAGAGTATTGATGATGATATAGCTGCATTAGAAAGCGATATAGAAAGAATAGACAGTGAAATGGCTAAGTGTGCAACTGACTATGGTAAGTTAAATGACCTGTCTAAGGAAAAGGCTGAAAAAGAAAAACAGCTTGAGGAAAAGATGGACAGGTGGGTATATCTTAACGACCTTGCGGAAAGAATAGCAAACCAGTAAAGATGTGTGCAAACAAAGCAGAAATGTTTATAAATATTCATCAAATAATGCATATTTGTGGATAAATAATAACAAAAATGGATAATAATTAAACCAGAGAAATATTATAGAATTGTACTTAAAAAAATACAATAAAATAATATTTTTCTGGTTGATTTTATATTAAGTGTAGTGTATATTAATACTTGCTGTGACATTGATAGCGTAGAAGCGTGAGGTTGCTGCTCATAAGAGCAGGTTTTCCGTGGAGCGAATGTCAAGGCCGGTAAGAGACCGGCGAAGAATCTGGCGACAAGTCACTGTACCTAATATCATCTGCAGGATGCAGAAATGACACGTTGGTAATCGGGATAATCCAACAGGTGATTCTCGATACACGTGGGAGTGTGTACAGTCACCGCTTGTCGTACTTAAACAATAAAGTGCGAAGGAGGCGACTTTTTTTTATGGCAAATCAGGTAATAAGAATTACACTGAAAGCTTATGATCATCAGTTAATCGATCAGTCAGCTAAGAAAATCATCGAAACTGCTAAGAAGACAGGAGCAAATGTGAGTGGTCCAGTACCTCTTCCAACAAAGAAGGAAGTAGTTACAATCCTTAGAGCTGTTCACAAGTATAAGGATTCAAGAGAACAGTTTGAACAGAGAACTCACAAGAGACTCATCGATGTATTATCACCATCACAGAAGACTGTAGATGCATTATCTAAGTTAGAGATGCCAGCTGGTGTATTCATCAACCTTAAGGTAATGAACTAATCATTACACAATTTTTCATTATTATTTAAGAGCAATAATCCTAAGGGTTTAATATAGAAGTAACGTACACAAAAGTGTAGCACAGTGGTGCAGGTTCCACTTATATTAGCTGTTCTAGGATGACAGGATGCGCTTATGACGTATGATTTTATAAATATAGAAAATTCCGGGCTGAAACCGGAAGAAAATCCGTCAGGATTTTGCTTCCAGATGATTGCGCCGGAAACGGCATAATCATCTTGTCCGCTGTAGATTAAACAGGAGGAATATCAATGAAGAAGGCAATTTTAGCTACAAAAGTCGGAATGACTCAAATCTTCAACGAAGACGGTGTTTTAACACCTGTAACTGTTCTTCAGGCTGGTCCTTGTGTTGTTACACAAGTTAAGACAGTAGAAAACGACGGTTACGATGCAGTTCAGGTTGGTTTTGCTGACATTAGAGAAAAGTTAGTAAACAAGCCTGTTAAAGGACATTTTGATAAGGCAGAGGTTCCTTACAAGAGATTCTTAAGAGAATTCAAGTTTGAAAACGCTTCAGAATACTCAGTAAAGGATGAAATCAAAGCTGATATCTTCGCAGCAGGCGATAAGGTAGATGCAACTGCTATTTCAAAGGGTAAAGGTTTCCAGGCGCAATCAAGAGATTAGGCCAGTCAAGAGGACCTATGGCTCATGGTTCTAAGTTCCACAGACATCAGGGTTCAAACGGATCAGCAACAACACCTGGTAGAGTATTCAAGGGAAAAGGAATGCCTGGACATATGGTTCTAAGAGAATCACAATCCAGAATCTTGAAGTAGTAAGAGTTGATGTTGAAAACAACGTAATCTTAGTTAAGGGTGCTGTACCTGGACCTAAGAAATCATTAGTAACACTGAAAGAAACAGTAAAGGCTAGCAAGTAGTTTTTGCTAAGGAAGGAGGACCACACAGATGGCAAACGTATCTGTTTACAATATTGAAGGCAAGGAAGTTGGCTCAATCGAATTAAACGATGCAGTGTTTGGTGTTGAAGTTAATGAACATCTTGTACACATGGCAGTAGTTAACCAGCTTGCAAATAATCGTCAGGGAACACAGAGCGCTAAGACACGTTCAGAAGTTTCTGGTGGCGGAAGAAAACCTTGGAGACAGAAGGGAACTGGTCATGCAAGACAGGGTTCTACAAGAGCTCCACAGTGGACAGGCGGCGGTATCGTATTCGCACCAAAGCCAAGAGATTATTCATTCAAGATGAATAAGAAAGAAAAGAGAATCGCTCTTCTTTCTGCTTTATCTTCAAAGGTTGCAGAAAGCAAGATTGTTGTACTTGACGAGTTCAAGTTAGATGAAATCAAGACAAAGAAGTTCGTAGAAGTTATGAACAACTTAAAGGTTGAAAATGCATTAGTAGTTCTTGAAGGCGAGAATAAGAACGTAGTTCTTTCAGGAAGAAACATTCCTTCAGTTAAGGTTACAGCTACTAACGAAATCAACACATATGATGTTCTTAAGTATACAACATTAGTTGTTACTAAGGCAGCTGTAGAGAAATTAGAGGAGGTGTATGCATAATGGCAAACGTACAGTATTATGATGTAATCCTCAAACCAGTTATAACAGAAAAGTCAATGGCAGATATGGCAGATAAGAAGTATACATTCTTAGTTCATACAGAAGCTAACAAGACTATGATTAAAGAAGCTGTTGAAAAAATGTTCGAAGGAACAAAGGTTGCTAGCGTTAACACAATGAACAGTGTTGGCAAGAAGAAGAGAAGAGGAAGAGCTGTTGGTACAACTGCTAAGACTAAGAAGGCAATCGTTCAGTTAACAGCAGATAGCAAAGATATCGAAATCTTTGAAGGACTTTAAGATTTAGCAACATTTAGAAGTGTAGAAAACAATATTACACAGGCTCGAAAGGAGAGAATATAATGGGAATCAGGACTTATAACCCATATACACCTTCCAGAAGAAATATGACTGGTTCAGATTTCTCAGAGATTACAAAGACAACTCCTGAGAAGTCATTACTCGCTAAGAAGAGTAAGACTGCTGGTCGTAACAACCAGGGTAAGATCACTGTTAGACATCATGGTGGTGGAAACAGACAGAAATATAGATTAATAGATTTCAAGAGAAATAAAGAAGGCGTTCCTGCTAAGGTTATCGGTATTGAATACGATCCAAACAGAACAGCTAATATCGCACTGATCTGCTACGCAGATGGCGAAAAGTCATATATCCTTGCTCCTCAGGGATTAACAGATGGCATGACAGTACAGAATGGTGCTGGTGCTGAAGTAAGAGTAGGTAACTGCTTACCACTTACAGATATTCCTGTAGGTACACAGGTACACAACATTGAGTTATATCCAGGTAAGGGTGGACAGCTTGTTCGTTCTGCTGGTAACTCTGCTCAGTTAATGGCTAAGGAAGGCAAGTATGCAACATTAAGACTTCCTTCTGGCGAAATGAGAATGGTACCAATTATCTGCCGCGCAACAATCGGTGTTGTAGGTAATGGAGATCACAACCTTATTAATCTTGGTAAGGCTGGACGTAAGAGACATATGGGTATCAGACCTACAGTTCGTGGTTCTGTCATGAACCTAACGACCATCCACACGGTGGTGGTGAAGGTAGAGCACCAGTTGGTCGTCCAAGCCCAATGACACCTTGGGGCAAGCCTGCTATGGGACTTAAGACTCGTAAGAAGAAGAAGTCTTCTAACAAGCTTATCGTAAGAAGAAGAGATGGAAAGGCTATTAAGTAATTAATAGCTCCGTATTACAAGAAATATTAGACTAAGATTTGATAGATTATAAGGAGGTTTCAACCTATGGCTCGTTCACTTAAAAAAGGACCATTCGCGGACGAAAGCTTACTTAAGAAGGTAGATGCATTAAACGCATCAAACGACAAGCAGGTTATCAAGACATGGTCACGTCGTTCAACAATTTTCCCTTCATTCGTAGGCCATACAATTGCAGTTCATGACGGAAGAAAGCATGTTCCTGTATATGTTACAGAGGATATGGTTGGTCATAAGCTCGGTGAGTTCGTTGCTACAAGAACTTACAGAGGACACGGCAAAGACGAAAAGAAGAGTAGATAATTTGTATTATTTGAAAGGAGTTTAATCGATGGCTAAAGGACATAGATCCCAGATTAAACGTGAAAGAAACGCTGTTAAGGACACAAGACCAAGCGCAAAGTTATCTTACGCAAGAGTATCTGTTCAGAAGGCTTGTTTCGTATTAGATGCTATTAGAGGCAAGAGCCTTGAAGAAGCACTTGGTATCGTTATGTACAATCCAAGATATGCTTCATCACTTATAGAGAAGTTATTAAAGTCAGCTGCAGCTAATGCAGAGAACAATAACGGTATGGACCCAAGCAAGTTATATGTAGAAGAATGCTACGCTAACAAGGGACCAACAATGAAGAGAGTCCATCCAAGAGCACAGGGTAGAGCTTATAGAATCGAAAAGAGAATGAGCCATATCACTGTAATATTAAATGAAAGATAATTGCATTTCCTAAAGAATAGAAAGGAGATTTTATGGGACAGAAAGTTAATCCTCATGGTTTAAGAGTCGGCGTTATCAAAGACTGGGACTCTAAGTGGTATGCAGAAGAAACTTTTGCAGATAACCTTGTAGAAGATTATAACATTAGAAAATTCCTTAAAAATAAGTTATATGCTGCAGGAATTTCAAAGATAGAGACAGAAAGAGCTTCAGATAGATTAAAGATTATCATTCACACAGCTAAGCCAGGTGTTGTTATTGGTAAGGGTGGTGCTGAAATCGAAGCACTCAAGAAGCAGGTTGAAAAGCTTACAAGCGCTAAGAGACTTAGCATTGATATTAAAGAAGTTAAGAGACCAGATAAGGATGCTCAGTTAGTAGCTGAGAACATCGCACAGCAGTTAGAGAATCGTATCTCTTTCAGAAGAGCTATGAAGTCTTGCATGGGAAGAACTATGAAGCAGGGTGCTAAGGGTATTAAGACATCTTGTTCAGGTCGTCTCGGCGGTGCTGATATGGCTCGTACAGAGTTCTATAGCGAAGGTACAATTCCTCTTCAGACACTTCGTGCAGATATCGATTATGGTTTTGCAGAAGCTAACACAACTTATGGTAAAGTTGGTGTTAAGGTATGGATCTATGAAGGTGAGGTACTTCCAACAAAGACAAACAAGGAAGGGAGCGATAAGTAATGTTACTACCTAAGAGAGTTAAACATCGTAGACAGTTCCGTGGTTCTATGGCAGGTAAGGCAACAAGAGGTAACAGAATCACTAATGGTGAGTATGGTATCGTTGCAACAGAACCATGCTGGATCAAGTCAAACCAGATAGAAGCAGCCCGTGTAGCTATGACAAGATACATTAAGCGTGGCGGTAAAGTATTTATAAAGATTTTCCCAGATAAGCCGGTAACAGGTAAGCCTATCGGTGTTCGTATGGGTAAAGGTAAAGGTAACTTAGAGTGCTGGGTAGCAGTAGTTAAACCTGGACGTGTTATGTTCGAGATTTCAGGTGTACCTGAAGAAACAGCAAGAGAAGCATTACGTCTTGCAACTCATAAACTTCCTTGCAAGTGCAAGATCGTTTCACGTGCAGACTTAGAAGGCGGTGATAACAGTGAAAATTAATAAGTATGTAGAAGATTTAAAGGCAAAATCAGCTGCAGAATTGAATGAAGAATTAGTAGCTGCTAAGAAGGAACTTTTCAATTTAAGATTTCAGAACGCAACAAATCAGTTAGATAATACTAGCAGAATCAAAGAAGTTAGAAAGAACATTGCTAGAATTCAGACTGTAATTGCTCAGAAGAATGCTTAAATTATATTATAGTTTGTAAGTATTTCCTAAGAAAGGAGTATAACTGTGGAAGAGAGAAATTTAAGAAAAACTCGTACAGGTAAGGTTATCAGCAATAAGATGGATAAGACAATCGTTGTTGCTGTAGAAGATAACGTTAAGCATCCACTTTACAACAAGATTGTAAAGAGAACATACAAGTTAAAGGCTCATGATGAAAACAATGAATGTTTAATCGGTGATGTTGTTAAGGTAATGGAAACTAGACCTTTATCTAAGGATAAGAGATGGAGATTAGTTGAGATTATCAGCAGAGCTAAATAATTTTGACAATTTTTTAATAGAATTGATATTACTGAAAGGGGTAGTATTATGGTACAACAGGAAACCAGACTTAAGGTTGCCGATAACACAGGTGCTAAGGAAATTCTCTGCATCAGAGTTATGGGTGGATCTACAAGAAGATATGCAAATATCGGTGATGTGATTGTCGCTACTGTTAAAGAAGCAACACCAGGCGGCGTTGTTAAAAAGGGCGATGTTGTTAAGGCCGTTGTTGTTCGTTCTGTAAAGGGCGCACGTCGTAAAGATGGCTCATACATTAAATTTGATGAAAATGCTGCTGTAATCATCAAGGATGATCAGACTCCTAAGGGAACTCGTATCTTTGGACCAGTAGCAAGAGAGTTAAGAGATAAGAAATTCATGAAGATCGTATCTCTTGCTCCAGAAGTATTATAGGAGGTACCACAATGTCAGCTGTAAGAATTAAAAAGGGTGATACTGTTAAGGTAATCGCAGGTAAAGACAAGGGCAAGACAGGTAAGGTTATGTCTGTAAACGCTAAGAACCATACAGCATTAGTTGAGGGTGTTAACATGGTAACAAAGCATGCTAAGCCAAGCGCAGCTAATCAGCAGGGTGGAATTCTCCACCAGGAAGCACCAATCGATATCTCAAACATCGCTTATGTAGTTAAGGGTGACAAGACATCTAAGATTGGTTATGACTTCAAGGATGGTAAGAAAGTTCGTGTTGCTAAGGCAACTGGCGAAGTTATCGATTAATAAAGGAAGGAGGCAATAATTTTGAGTAGACTTAAGAGATTTATACGAAAACGAAATCACTAAAAAAATGACAGAATAAGTTCGGTTACAAGAACCCAATGATGGTTCCAAAGATCGACAAGATCGTAATCAATATGGGTG
>ENA-OQER01001299-OQER01001299.1-human-gut-metagenome-genome-assembly--contig:-NODE-1299-length-12320-cov-4.245797_pt1 | contig 12320 bp, 26 predicted proteins | sample MGYA00242797_ERZ504639 | MGnify/ENA primary metagenome ERZ504639 (study PRJEB26092, sample SAMD00036306) | human gut metagenome | host: Homo sapiens | study: EMG produced TPA metagenomics assembly of...
TGTGGAAGTAGGCACAAGCCTCTTGATACCGCGCGTCACCTGCCTCGCTCCAAGTCCTCAGTACAACTTCTCCCATGTGTCGGGCGGGGTGAGGTACATGAGCTCGGGGTCGAGCCTTGAAACTTATCGGTGAGCGCTCGCCACTGGCCTGCCGTGCTGTTGCTCGGATCGAAGTCGGTGACGTACATCCAGCCAGTGATGTTGTAGGCATTGCCGTTGCCGCCGAACAGTTCCACAGTATCTAACGGAATCTTTCGCCCCTCGGCATCCTTGGGAAGCTCGACGCTCATTCGTTTTCCTCCTTGGCTTTATCAACCAGATCGGCGTAAATCTCAGATAGCTCAGGCTTGAACTCACAAATGAACTCATCCTGTTTCATGAACTTGGGGGCTGGATAATTATCGACATAGTCCTTTGCCCAATCCTCGAGGTTTTGATTTTGCCGTTCCGAGTGATTGATTCACCGTTAGTTGACCAGCTTCGTGAGCTACGGACGATTTCATTTCTCCCGGTTTTACGAATGAACTTGGCTATCTCGCTATCGCGCTCGGCTTCAAGTTCGGCAATCTTGCAATTAAGGTTAGCAATTGTTTGATTCAGTCTTTCAACCGTTGCTTCCTCAAACTTGAGTTTAGCGACCACGTACTGCTCGCAAGTAGTGGCATCGTCTATGACTTTGGCACTCATTCGGCATCACCGCACAGATGGTGGACGCGGGACGAAATATCGCGCACAAACGCATTAAGGCAATTTGGTTGCTTGTTGAACTTGCATCCGCTGCACTCGCGTTTTTTACGGTTGGCGTATGCGCAGATAATCCCTTCGGATGATTGATGACCCTATCAATGTCAGCAGCCAGTCGCTTTAAGTTGTTAGACTTGTTGAGATAGAGCTGGCTCGGGTCAAACACCACGTTCTTCGAGCGGACACTCCACTTTTTCGAGACAGTGCCGTAAACCAAATCGTCCACTCGCACTACGGAATCGTCCTTCTTATACATCACCTTGACGTTCGATGGGATAACGTTCCCGTCGGCATCGTTCGGTAGGTAGATTTTCATTTGGTTTCTTCCTTTCTGTCGTTGTCGCTATTGCAACTTGGTCAAATCGACCGCCACGGCCTTTAGATCGCGCTCAATCTTCTCGGCGCGGTCGAGCGCTGCATGATTTGGAAGGCACCTTCCTCGTCCTTGCGTAGCACTAGCCCATAGACCACGGTTAACGCGGCACTAAGGCTCTGGAAGAACTTGCCGCAGTCACACCACTTGGGGCTCTTGTCCTCCATGTTTTTTGCAAAGCCCTTGTTGCTAGGCTTGCGGAACTCCTGCAACTCCCAGTTCGCGGAATCGCGCCTGTGGAGCCTGTAGCCGTAGCCGAGTTCGATATATTCCATCGTTCTCCTTTCTCAGTTCGTTAGATTTGCCGTTCTGAGCCACGGCAGCAGCGATAGCGGCGCGATAACCGCCAAACCCGAGTCGGTGTAGGTCAATGCGATAACGCGCCTTGTACGCGCTGAAAATCGGTTATTTGGCTACTCTCCACCTATGTGCCTATAGGGAGGGGTCGGATGATTGAGAATTTTGCGGTGAAGTTCCGCGCAATCGGCGCTCGGATAGGTCGGCGTCACCTCTTTGCGGATGTTCGCGGCGCATACCGCAACGCCATATGCCTTAGACGGTGCCGTGAGCTCTTCATCACTCATAAAGCCCCAGTAAAGCCTGTCCACGTTGGATAGCGCACTCTCCCACGCACGGCAGCGCTCGCGGTACATCTTCATGCGGTCGCGCGTCTTAGATAGCTTCGATTCGAGTCCTCGGCAATGGCGCTCTAGGCTCGCATATCGGCGCTTTAGATCGGATAGCTCTTCGGCGTAGCCCAGGGCCAGCGATTGGTAGTCCTGCATCACTCATCACCGTTAAGCGTTTTGATGAGGTTGTCCACGCGCTCCTTGCAGTCGAGCTGTTCGGCGGCAAGGCTGCTGACGGATTGAGCCAGCGCGTGCTCGCGGTCGCTGATGCGAACTATCCATTCGCTTAGCTTGTCCCAACGCTCCTTCATGAACATTGCCATCAAAGCGTTGAGGCATATAGCCAGAAGCGCCGAATAGGTGGCATCGCCAGTCTTGGCGTACTTGGCAAAAGCGATAGCGGCTGCGATTACCACAAGCAGCTGCGAAAGCCACATGGCGTACCTTGCGTATTTGTTCATACGCGCTCCTTTTCTATTAGGTTGTTTGGGGGGTTTCCTAGACATTGGCGCGTCTGTAATTCCATCGCACCTTTGAGCGGTTGTTTTTGCATCCGCAACTAGTCGTATTGCCACTACGTAAATTGCCGCCAGTCACGATCACTCGATTACCGCAATCGCATTGGCAAAGCCATTGAGTGTGCGGGGTCCTTCGCCTGTCGTATACCTTTTCGATTACGGTCAGCATTCCGAAACGCTGGCCTGTTATATCGACCAGTTTCACGGTCACTCCTATTCAATTTGTAACGTTGTAACGATGTAACGTTTGATTTCCTATTCCCATATTTCTATTATTCTTTTTTTCTTTTAGAAGTTGGGAATTGGCGGCAATTTGAACGTTACATCGTTACATAGATACGTTTACCTGTGGAAACCTTGTAACGTTTGATACTTTGCGGAACGTTACAAATCGGTCTCAAACGTTACAAACGGCGAACACACGTACTACTCTTGTTGAGTTGTCAACACGTGCGCTTCTGCTTTCGAGCGTCGCACCGTTTTCAAGCGTCACGTTCTCTTTGACCTTTGCAGTCCATGTTCTACGGGCATAGGGTGAGCGTTCGCCGCTGTCCTCGCACCACTGCTTGTACTCGCCGTAAACGGTCTCGATAGCGCGACCAACGAGCTGTTCGCCAGTGATACCGCAATCCGCTATCCACCTAACAACGGAATCATTGTTAAGCCTGACCTCTTCCACCTCTGCCGCCATATCGGAGATGGTGGTGAGCGTGCCTCGCCGAATCAAGTCACCCAGCGCCATAAGCCCCAGCAGCGCCCCGCGCTCTAGGACTTCCGGTTGCGCTAGCTTCTCGGCAATGTGCGGATCGTAACCCTCCGTACCCGGTGAGAACCGCTTGCGGAACGGGATGAAGCCAAGCGCCTAAAGATGCCGTCCGTGGTATCTGAAAGACGTGGTACCGAGTTCATGGAGAACACCATAGACGCGCTGGGTCTGAACTCGTAGCCATCGCCGTTCTTAACGTCCGTATAGATAGCGTCGCCCGTGACCAGCTTCTTGAACATCGAAAGCTCGTCCCCGCGAAGAAAGCCGTCTGGGATATCGTCACCGAGGTTGGCCAGCTTGCCGACCACGCGCCCCGCCTGAAACCGCTGGCCCAAGGTAGCAATGTCCAGACTTGACGTGTTCTCGGTTCCGAGGATAGATCTCAGCCAATTCAGGTAGGTCGATTTGCCGTTGCTCGCCTTGCCGCTCGCGCCGCCCGCCTTGCCTATGAGCATGGGCGATTGGCTAAGCACGCGCCGTGAGCACATGCAAGCGCCTATGACCTCCTGCATTGCCAGCAGCGTTGCGCTATCGCCGTTGCTGATGGATTCCAAGAACTCATCGGCGGCGTTGCGCCCAACGCTAAAGTTCAGGTTGACGGGTAGGGTTGCGATGATGTACATGGACGGGTCTGGTTCGACCTCGCGCTCTTCCAGCACGTCATAGGTGCAGTTGGCGAACTGCACGTAATAGCCGCCGTCAAACTCGCGGTCGCTCGTCACGCTCGGTGCCATGTCCATGATGTAACTGGCGACTTCCGATTTGTCCTGTTTCTTTGCATCGTCGGCTAGGTTGAGCGTGCATCGGTTGATAGCGCGTGTCCCGAACTCCCACCTGCGGCCCATCCACACGGCGGGTGCGCCGTCGATTTTTCGGGCGTGGTTCTCTGACATTACCATCTTGCAAGCTCGTTGGTGAGGATGCCGCCGCGCTTGCCGCGCGGTGCTGTCCCTCCACTACCGCCACTGGAATGCCGGGTGCGCCGACGGTGCGTCCATCGTCACTTGGTTTGTATCCGATGCCGCCGCCCTGCTCATATTTGCACGCGCTCTTTACGATGCGGTCGATATCGCGTGAGTCCATGGGCGGCTTGCACCGCATGAAGTTTGCGCCCAGCACGGCATTGTGAATCTCTTCGTCCGACGCCCGATGCTTCTGAGGTGTGACGCATAGCGGAAAAGCGTCTTATCGCGCTCGCCAGACTTGATTTCAGCTGGTAGCGAGAACTTGCCGTTCTCCTTGCGTGCGTTCACCTCGTCCGAGCCGTTGCGCTGGATGTAGTCGAGAAGTCATAGACGTTATCGTCCGCTGTTGCTATGTCCACTTCCCAAGGCGATGCGATCCATTCGTACATCTGACCGTTGGATGGATGGAGCCCGCCGCGACGACGAATGAGCCGTCACAGCGCACGTCCACACCCAAGGTCGAGTTGGTTGGATGGATGGATGTTCGTCCTGCCCGTCCTAAAGAAGTAGTGCCTACCGCCGCTGCCAGTAACGGCGATGGGCGTGTCTGGTAGCTCACCGTGAGTTGTCTCCCACTCCTTGAGCGTAGCCAGACCGTCCTTAGAATCTGACACATCAAAATCGAGGACGAGCAGACCGCCACTCGGCGCTCCGCACGTGATTCCGATATTGGCGTTCGGGTGCTCCGTCCAGTAGTTGATTACGTTATCGGGGTTATCCGTCCAGTCATTCAGGCCGTGGCGTGCGTCCGATGCCGGGACTTACCGCGCGGAGCGACCGGAAAGACGGCGAACCCGGCGCGGACGTATGAGAGCGCCGTCCTTCCCAGCTCGGATAGGCGCGATTCGCGTTCATCCATCGTATGGAACTCCTAGAATCTCACATATCCGGCGTGCCGTGTTCCGCTTATAGCAGAACTCGACCTAACGCCGTGCTCCTTTTCGAGCGTGCCGATGATACGGGCAACGGTGCGTCCGTTCATCGGCTTGCTTCGGTACTTGACGCATTTGCTCCCGCGATCAAACGGATTGCACCTGCGGCATTTGCGGCAAACGTAACTCTTCCATTGGCACAGCTTCGAGCGGTCGTTGAACTCGGGGTGTTCCTCCACGAGTATTACCAGACGGTAGCCCTCGGCTCGCGCCCTGTCGCACTCGCGGACGAACCTCGCGTGGTCGCGCCCGATGTTCCCCGCCACCTCCTGAACGTCCTGCTTGGTGTCGATGGAGATATTGGAGCCCTCTAACATGTAATCGCCGAATGGCAAGGCGGTAGCCTAGCGCGAACTCCACGCCGTGGGCCACCATCCATTTTTCTATGTTGCCGTGCTTGGACTTCTGTTGCCGTGTGTCCTCGATAATCACGATTAGTTGAACGGAATAGCGCCGTTATAGACGTTCGCGGGAGCCGTCACCGCGTGTGCATCGAAGGCTCGGTCTAACGCGCCGCCGTCGAGCTTCTTGGTATCTTTGGGCTTCACCTTGCCGTCGCGTACATCCTGAACGGGCACGACCTGACAGACATTAAGGCGTGTCTTGACCTCACCGTTGTACTCGTACTCTTCCTCTTGGAGGTTGATACCGACGAGACGGTTGGCGAACATATCAAGACGGCCCGCATCCCACGCGGCGAACGGGTCAAAGCCGGGGTTGGATGCCTGGATGGCTTCGAGACGGCCTTTGAGCATACCCAATGCCGTGTCCTTGTAGCTCATGAAGAAGTGGTGGGCATAGGGGTGGCTCTGGCCCCAATCATCCGAGTAGTAGTTGGCGAACTCGCCCTCGGCAATGTCGAAAACGGCCTCGACATACTGCTTTGCGTCGTTGTCTTCGAGCGACACGAGACGGGCAATGTAGCCGCCCGGCGCGGGGCGCTTGAAATCGCCCCCGTCTGCGGTCGCGGTCACACTGCCCCAGTTGACGTTACGCATGTGCTTTCCTTTCCGCTACGCTTCGTAGCTTGTTTTCAAAAAGGCGGTCGCGCTTATCGAAACATTGCGGTACCTCGCCCAGTGAAGCCCTGAAAGCATCAAAGGTTCGGTCTGCCGCCACGTCTTGATCGCAACCGTCCTGTATCAACTGTTGGTATCTGCCCTCGCAAAGACGCTCCATCTCTGCGAGGGTTTCGTTACTTGGTTTTTTGCACCATCCGGCTCAACGTCCTTGATGGGCTTCATGCCCCAGTACTCACGCAATGCGGTATCGACTGCCTTCAGGTCGTTGTCCATCTTCTCGGGCAGGCTCCCCATTGGGGCTTTCGCCAAGTTGCGCCCGTTGTTCGCCGTGATGAAAAAGTGCTGACCATCTTCAACTACACAGTCAATGACCACGGGGCAAGCGCCAGCGATGTTCCATTTCTCATCGAGCATCTTGCCGATGGTCATAACCTTCTCGTTGCCGTTCATATCCTCGTCCACATGATGGAGGAAATAGACGATGGTATCGGGGCCAGTCGAGATCGCAGCGCTGATGAGTTGCTGGAAATGCATTGCGATCTCCGTGAATTTCTCGTACCCCTTCTCCTTTGCACGGTTGAAGTTCTCGTTCTGCATGAGATAGGTCGAATCGTCGATGACATAGCAACGCCCCTGAGCCGTTCGAAGCGCATCGAAAATCTGTGCGTATGCTGGGCGGTTCGCCTGCGGGAACTTCGCCCCGCCACGGAACGGCAGCGGCTTTCCGAGGATATTGAAAATGCCGACCTCATCGGGCGCGAAGTTTCGCAGCGAGGTGGACTTGCCCGAGCCAGACTTGCCTAGGACTAGAATTGCGGTACCCATTGGCTATACCTCCTGATTAAGCATCTCGTTGGCTTCGACTTCAAGGCGTGCCTTTTTGAAATCGGCTTCGTGCTGAACCAAGTACTCATTGACCTTATTAGCCATATCCAAAAAGCGCTTGAAAGCATCTTCAGAACCAATAAGTGAAGTAATAGCAAGCATCGCGTGTTCTTCAAGAGCCAGCTTGTAGAACTCGACCGCGACCTTCTTGAAATCGTCCATTACCCCACCTCACCCGTAAGCAGTGCTGCGGCAGCAGCACCAAGGTTGTTACCGAGCGCGTCAATGACCTTGGGTAGCTGCACGCGAACGGTCGTGCCGGTCATCATCGGCGGCTCGCAGCGCTCGACCATCTCGCAGCCATCGGGTAATTCTCCGTCTGCAATCGCAGCATCAAGAACCAAATCGGGCTTGACGGTGATAAGGCGGTTGAGCGTATCCAGTCCACCATCAGACGTGCGCAACCATTCCACGAACTCTGGTAGCGAGTTAATCATGGGGTACTTGCCGACCTTCTCCTTGGTCATTCGCGCCGAGATCGTGCCGACCTTCTGACCGTTCACGGTGAGCTGCTTCTGGGTGACACCGTTTACCATGAAGTCCTCGCGCATCTGCGCGTCAACTTCCTCGCGTACCTGCTTCTCGGCCTGCTTCACGGCCTTGCCGAAAGCGGTGATTACCGCCAGACGCTCTTCATTACTCACGTTCGGCATCGCTAATCACCTCGCAGACAGCAGGCTCGGACACGATGGGGAACTCCTTCACGTGGCAATCGTCCTCGCCACCGAACAGACTTCCGTTAGCGCCCTTGCTCACGGCAAGCGCCGTCTCCTTGTCCTTGAAAACGCCAATGGGCGCGTACCCTTGGCTCACGACATAGACTTTCATTTATCTTCCTTTCGTTGGGGCTATTCGTCCCGTTTCCTGCGCTTCTTCTTCTCGCGCTGATACTCCGATTCGGCGGCGCGTTCGCTTCTCCCCTCGCGCATGGCCTGTGCCTTGCGCTTCGTCCAGCAGGTGGGGCAGAAACCAGCCCTGCCAGCCACCGTGCCGGGTCGAGCGTCGTAGCATCCGCACTCGATGCACTTGCGCACACCGTGCTCGGGGTATTTGCTTAGTGGGAACTTCAGGCACCTGTAGGCGTGCATCCTCACGGCTTCGGGGCTTCGGTAGTAGCCCATGCCCTTCAGGCCTCGGAAATAAGCACGTATCCATCGGTGCGGTGTTGGGATATATACCTGTCCTCGCATCGCGCCAAAAGTAGGTAGACTTGTTACGCGCACGCTTAACAACTCGCGCACGTTCCACAGAATCAACACGGTAGCTCTTCGTGCGTTTCGGCATTAGTTCAGCACCCCCGCGCGTACATGCGCATGATTCCACGCTCGGCATCGCGCTTTGTAGCGTTTCGACCGAGACCCGTTATCGCCTTGCGCACCCATACCGCACCAGTGGAGCCGTAATTGCCGCCGTCCACCAACTTACGGGCGTACCAAACGCCGCCCCTCTGCTCCGCAGTCCATCCGAAAAACGACATGACCCTCCTAGTAGTACATGCCGCTCGGCGTGGTGCCCTCGATTTTCCCGGCGATGATGAACAGTATGAGCAGGACGGCGGCGCATATAGCGCTTTGCGTCCGTTCACTCTGCCTGCTCCACCATCCACTGACCTTATCGAATGCCGCCAGCGCCAGCGTGCTGATATAATCCACTTGAGACCTCCTTTCTGTCGGGTCTTGAGCCGTTTCCCGTGTTGGTAGCCCGTGGAACGGCTTTTTTAGTTTTCATTCATCCAGCGGTCGAACTCGCTCACGCTGATTAGCGCGTTGCGCTTTCCGTAGGTCTTGAACTTCAAGCGTCCCGCCCGATGCTCCGCATACAAGGTGGAGCGCGGTACGCCCGAATAGAGCGCCGTCTGACGGACTGTGTACGCCATTTGCGGTTTCAATCCAGCGGCTATAGCGAATTGCAGCGCTCGACTTTGGATCTCTTCCATGCTTCACCTCCTAGAGCCGCCAGCGCGGTACTGCCTAGTTACGCAATCAAAAGGGGCTGTACACATTTCCTTGTGACACGGCAGCACGCGTTCGCGGTTCTATAAGGGTTCTAGAAGGTTTCTAGAAATGCGCCCCAGCGCCATGCGGTACGTATCCTGTTGCTTATAGGGGGACTGAGAACGAATCGAAAACTTACGATGACTTGATTCGCGGATACGCACCCCGTGACGCTGGGGCGTGTATGGGGTTTCTGCGTGGGATACGCGGTCATTTCCTACCGCGCTGCGGCTCTCCACGCTTACCGCCAGCCCGTAGGCTGGAATCTCGTTTGCGCCTAGCCGAATCAAGCTAGACTCGCGCTTTCGCGCTCCATCCCACTTACCTGCCCACCCGCTCTCGTTGACCCTCGCAAGGGGCGTTCTTGGCTCGGTAGGCAATGGATGGTATGCGGTTCTCAAGGGGCGCTATCTCCCTTTGCGTCCCGCTCGCACCGTACTGGCGAGTGTGGTTGGCCCGATCGCAGGAGGCATGTTCACGTAGAGAGGTTCGTGATTCGCCAGTGCGGCGCGTGCGAAACGCAGTTGGTAAATAAGTGGTTGGTTACAAACTCAATGTTTGTCTAACAAACATCAATAGGCAAAAAAATATCGGCCACATCAACGCCGAGAAACTTACAGACGGCTTTGGCCTGCTCGATACTCATTTGCTCTTGATTTTGCTCATAGTTGGCGTAGGTTTGCCGAGCTACCCCTAGGTAGTCGGCTACTGCCACCTGTTTAACGCCCTTGCGCTCGCGGGCTTCTTTAAGCGTTTGCATGTTCCTCCTTTCAAGGCCTTACATGTTAGCTAAACAAACATTGTCGTGTCAAGCAAAACAAACTAAAATGTGAGAAAAAGTTAACGCGAGGGGAGTTTAAATGAGCACTGGCGCAAACATCAGACGCTTGCGTGAGCAGCGCGGACTGACCCAAGAACAGCTCGGAAAGATGGTTGATGTATCGCGTTCGACCATTACGCAATGGGAACGTGGATGGACTACGCCGCGCATGGGTAACGTCCAGCTTCTCGCTGGCGCACTTGGCGTTTCGACGGCAGATATCATCGCTGACGAACTTCCACCGTCTAATGCGATCAAGCCCACTACAGCCAAACCCGCCTACGCTCCCCTACTAGGTCGCGTCCACGCGGGGAAAGCCCAGGAGCCTGATGTATTGCAGGATGCAGTACCCGTGCCATACGAAATCATCAAGCGCCACCCACAGGGCTACTTCCTACAGGTGGAGGGCGACTGCATGGATAAAGTCTATCCCGAGGCTGCTATATCCTCATAGACCCCGAGCAGCGCCCTTCAAACGGCTCCATAGCGGTCGTTAGCATAGATGGAGCGGACTACGTAATGCGCCGCCTATATCGCGGTGCCAACACGCTGATACTGTCCCCTGATTCGCATAACGCCGAACACGAGGACATGGTATTTGCCGCCACCACCGAACACACGGTGGAGTTCCACGGCACAGTCGTATGGTTCCAATCATCGAAGGAGATGGAGTAGATGGAACTCAGCAGAAGGGCGTTCATTGCGACGGTGGCGGCAGGTGCCATCGGGCTTGCAGGATGCGGGACGAGCGGACAGAAGCCGTCCGGCTCTGCGAAACAGGAAAAGAAGTCCAAGGCCAAAAAGAAGGCCGTCCGAAAGACCGCGAACGTTGGCGATGCCGTTGAAGTCAAATCGAAGCTCGGCAAACTCACCATAACGGTAGAGGGGTGCGATGCGTCCCAGTCGCTCACGCAGAAATATCAGGCGGCTCAGAAGATATAGCTGACGGCAACGTGGTCTGTGCCCTCATGCTCATTGTGGACAACGAGAGCGTGAAAGACCCGGACGGCAACGATGGGTTCGATTACACCCAAGCCGGAATCGACTTCACCACACCTGACGGCGTGTCGGTGACGCCGTTCAGCTCGGGGTACGACTATAAGGGCTACGGCGACGCGCTCGCCGGGTACATGCTCGCCAATAAGGGGCAGACAGATCGTGAAGCCGTGTTCTTCCAAGTGCCCGACTCCACGCAGGAGATAATTGCGAAGCTCGGGGATACGGACGTGACCGTGCCGATAGCCCGCGTATAGCCATCAAAAAAAAGCGCCCCACCAACCCGCCAAGACCAGTGGAGCGCAAACCCTCCTGCAAACTCACGATTAGAAGGGAGTAGGTTCATTATGCCACGTTCATCATGGGGAACCAAAACCAAAATCGACAAGAACAAGTGGCGCATCAGGTGGTGCGAATGGGACGGGCTCAACCGCGTTCGCCGCTCAAAGACGCTCTATCCCTGCACCTCGCGTGAAGCGGACGATGAGCTGCGCCGCCTTTGGCAACTCCACCACCTGCCGCCCAATGAGCGCGTAGTGCCGTGCCCGACGTTCAAGCAATGCTGGGACGAATGGTATTTCCCGCAGTTGAAAAAACAGGTGGAATCAGGCGATATATCCCGTAACACATTCAATAGCTACCGCAGCGCGTGGCGCTCAAAGGTATCGCCGAAGTGGGCAAACGTCACCATGAGCAAAGTAAGAATCGAAGACTATCAGCGATGGCTGGATGGCTTCACGTATTCTCAAGCCCACAGCTCCCACAACCTAGTGCTCAACCTCGTCAACTGCGCGAAGCTCCATGACGTTGGCGGCTTTTCGTTTGTCGATGCCAGATACAAGATGCCCCGTGAGAAGAAACGTACGAACGATGGTGGACTAGAGGTCTACACGATAGCCGAAATGGACAATATCCTAGAATCGTTGCGCGGCAACCGCATAGAGGGAACCGTAATCCTCATGGCTAAGGCTCATGCCGTGTAGGTGAAGCCGTGGCTGCGGCAGTGAAGGACATTACGTTTGAGCAATACAACGGTCGTACATACGCCGTCTATGACCTCCACCACCAGTACGCGCAAGGTAGCAAGTTTGCTCCACTCAAAACGCCGGACAGCTACCGCCCAATCGTAATCCCGCCGCCGTGGAGCCTACGTCTTGCCGAGATAGCCGAGCAGCGAACCAATGACGAAGAACTCTATATCTGCGACAAAGGCACGGGAATGCCGATGGATCGTGCAAGGGTTACTGAAAAGTGGATTGAGCCATTCAGGGATGGAACTATCGACCTCGATATCTGAAAATGACCAAACTTCGCAATTCGTGGGCGACTGCAATGCTATGGAAATACGGCATTCCATCGCAGATGGTGGACAAAATGATGGGCCACGCTGCGAAGAATATTCTCGGCAAACACTACGACCGCCCCGACAAAGAACTGTTCATCGAGACGGTCGATAGGGCATTGTTTGAAAATTAGTTAGGTACCCTTAAGGACAAATTAGGACGCAAAATCATTATGCAAGCGTTCTACCTGCGGGTTTCTTAATTTCGGTTAGAACGAGAGGTTGTCGTCGGTGTTGGCGGCTTCGCCGTCGGCGAGCATGTCGTTGCCGTCGACGTCTTTAAGGAGCACCGAGACCTTCTGCTCGGCATCGGCCAGGCGAGTGCGCAGGCTCT
>ENA-OQER01001300-OQER01001300.1-human-gut-metagenome-genome-assembly--contig:-NODE-1300-length-12318-cov-1.799606_pt1 | contig 12318 bp, 20 predicted proteins | sample MGYA00242797_ERZ504639 | MGnify/ENA primary metagenome ERZ504639 (study PRJEB26092, sample SAMD00036306) | human gut metagenome | host: Homo sapiens | study: EMG produced TPA metagenomics assembly of...
GTCGACCTGCATGCGGCGCAGTCCCAAGGCTTCTTCGACGGTCCTGTCGACCACCTTATCGCTATGCCGGTGCTGGTCGACTACATTCGCGACCGTTTCTCCAACCAGCTTGACAATGTTGCCGTCGTCTCTCCGGATGCGGGCCGCATTCGTGTTGCGGAGCAGTGGGCGCAGCGTCTTGGCGGTGGTCCGCTCGCATTCGTCCACAAGACGCGTGACATTACCCGTCCGAACCAAGCGGTCGCCAACCGAGTCGTGGGCGATGTCGAAGGTAAGGACTGCGTGCTCGTCGACGATCTCATCGATACCGCCGGAACCATTGCCGGTGCATGCAGCGTGCTTAAGGATGCCGGTGCCAAGTCGGTGACTGTCGTCGCCACACATGGCGTGCTGTCTGGTCCCGCCGTCGAACGTTTGAAGAACAGCGGAGCCCGCGAAGTCGTGCTTACCGACACCGTGCCGATTCCTGAAGAGAAGCGTTGGGACGGTTTGACCGTGCTGTCGATCGCGCCGCTGCTGGCCAGCGCCATCCGTGCTGTGTTCGAAGACGGCTCTGTGGCTGAGTTGTTCGACACATATCCGGAGCATCACGGACAGGGCTTCTTGTTCGCCTGATGACGCGTTGCGCGGGCATGCTTAGCGTACGTTCCGCATGTTTGTGGGGTAACTCCCATATCAGTGAAGCGAGTACCGTTGTTTAAGGTGCGCATAACACTTTTTGTGCACCTTAAACAACGTTTTTATTAGTGCGACACGTCGAGACACGCGGTGTTGGCGACATGTGGCATAATAGACACTTGGCGGTAACCGCAAGGTTTTTCGCCATTCCCCCATGGTGTAATGGCAGCACACGGGTCTTTGGAACCCTTTGTCTTGGTTCGAGTCCAGGTGGGGGAGCCCATTCTCAGACGGCTCTGCGGCGAATGCCGCAGAGCCAATTTTTTTATTTTTCTTGAGCGCACTTAGAGGAGTGTATGCCCGGTAACATAACTTTATGTGAGCATATACGAACAAACATGATCATTATCTTTCAGTGAAGGCTAATGCCGTTCATTTTTACTAAGCGTTTTTGAGACGAACTTAGGGTTTTTCGCCAAAGAAGGATTCTCTTTGCTTTTTCAACGATATGCCACCTTTTTTGTAATGTTTTAGGGGTATAAAATTTATCTTTAGGGTGTTCTAAAGTGTTTGAAACATCTGAAGTTATCCACTTATCCACAAGAATCAAATGTCAACTTGACGGGGGATGGCTTTTGTGCCTTAATGGTTCTTACACCCCCTCTCAACGATGAGTCGGGCGAATAAGAAAGGGATTCATCATGGATGATTCATGTGAAAATGATGTTCCGCCGCCGGAGGCTAACGAGCCCTTCTCGGAGGTTCCACCTTCTGACCAGGGATCAGCGGCCAATGCGAAGCGCGCTGATAAAAGTGGGAAGAAACGCGAGGGAGAAACCTGACAGAGTGGGAAAGGATATCTCTTGAGCTTGGCAGAAAGCCGGTTTTCGATTACGATAAAACGCTTCCCTCGTATGATGGGTTTCTTAATTCAGATCTTTTCGGCAGGAAAATACCATTCCATTACATCCAGATAATGCCTGGGCCGTGCGATGCTGAATTTGCCTACTCCATGAACATGTTCGCGGCGCAGTTGATCTGCAATGTTGTCGATATCTTCCGTGGCAGGCAGAAAGAAGCACGCGTGGAAAGGGTATTGAGCGAGGCTGCATGAGAAAGCTGAGAAATGCCTCCGCTCAGATCGCAGCACAGATGAAGAAGGATGTGAGGATATACGCGCAGTTGGGTCTGCTTCCGATCACCGTATATTACGTTGACAGCTGGTTGGTCTCTCCGACATGCTTCGAAAGCACCGTGCTGATGGGCATTGGAGGACGAAGGCTGTGCAGCAATTTGAAGTGCGTCCTCAAGGGATCTGCTTGGAAGTGCGAAGTCGCTGATTTCGGCGTGTGACGTATAACAAGTAACCATTCAAAACCCTTGGAATTGGCTGAATTCAGCCGTTTTCAAGGGTTTTCAGCGTGCCTTGAGCATACTGCAACTACTATAGGGACTCATGTTGAGAGAATTTGTACCGGAACCTGCGTATAGCACTACGGATGAGGATACCGTTTTCGCACTGCTCTCCAGACGCGCTAAACGTGATCCTGATGATCTCATCGCCCAATGGCAGGACGACGAGACTCGTCGATGGCATGACGTTACGGCGGGGGAGATGCTTGAGCGTGTGCGCGCGGTTGCGAAAGGTCTTCTTGGCCTAGGGGTCAAGGCCGGAAGCATGGTAGTCATCTATTCGCCTACCTGCTACGAATGGGGAGTCATCGATTTTGCCTGCGCCGCAATCGGCGCGGTAAGCGTGCCCGTGTATGAAACCGATTCCGCCAGGCAGGCCGCGTCCATCATCGAAGAGGTGGATCCGATCATCGCCTTTGCCGGTGATTTCGCGCATACACAAACGCTTGAACAGATTCGCGATGAGCACAGCAGCCTGCGCTACGTCTTCAACTTCAAGGCGGATGGTCTTGATGCCGTTGCTGATTTTGGAGAAGGTGTCGGCGAGGACACGCTCGATCAGGTGATTTCCAGGGTCAAGGCCGATGACATGCTCACCATTGTGTACACGTCTGGTTCCACTGGCAAGCCCAAGGGAGCGATGCTGTCTCACCGGAATTTCACGCATATCGTGCTGAACGGCTACATCATTCTCGATGAAATGCTATATCAGCCGAATCGTCTGATGTTGTTCCTGCCGTTGGCGCACTGCTTCGCTCGCTATATTCAGTATGTTGCGATTGGCGGGCAGGGGGTGGTCGGCTATCTGCCCGGAGCCAAGCATCTGCTTGCCGATCTGCGTAGCTTTAAGCCGACCTATCTGCTGGGAGTTCCCCGTGTGTTCGAGAAAGTGTATAACGCGGCTTCGCAAAAGGCCGGAGCGGGTATTCGTGGAAGAGTGTTCGCCAAGGCTTTCGATCATTTTGTGCAATGGTCGAAGGACGAGCAGGAAACCGGACGCCATTCCATTGTGGCTCGTGCCGAACATTCGTTCTTTATGTCTGTCGTAGGCAAATCCATTCGTTCTGCTTTGGGTCCGAACATGAGATATCTGGCTTGTGGCGGCGCTCCTTTGAACGTCGATCTCGCCCATTTCTTCAACGGTATGGATGGCATTACCTTCATTCAGGCTATGGCATGACGGAAACCGCCGCTCCCATGATTGTCAACTGGCAGGACGCCAACCGCGTCGGTTCCGTAGGCAAGCCCGGGCCGGGCATGGGCGTGCGCACCGATGACGACGGCGAACTGCAGGTGATGGGCCCCAACGTGTTCCTTGGCTACTACAAGAAGCCGGAGCTGACAGCCGATGTCAAGATGCTGATGGCTGGCTGAAGACCGGCGATTTGGGAACCATCGACGACGACGGATTCGTGTACATTACGGGTCGCAAGAAGGATATCATCATTACGGCCGGCGGTAAGAACGTCAGTCCGGCACCTATGGAAGATGTCATCAACACTTGCCCGATCGTGTCGCATGGTGTGGTGGTCGGTGATGGCAAGCCGTTCATCGGAGCTTTGATTGAGCTTGATCAGGAGATGGTTCGTTCCTGGCTTGCACAGCAGGGACTTGATAGCAACATGCCCATGGAGCAGATCGCGAAGAACGATGCCGTGCGCGCATTCATTCAGCAGTATGTCGAAAAGGCGAATGCGAATGTCTCTCGTGCTGAATCCGTTCGCAAGTTCGAAATCCTCGACGAGGAGTTCAGCCAGGAGAAGGGCACTCTGACGGCGAGCCTGAAAGTTGTCAGGCCGAAGGTGCTTAAGCGGTACGAAAATGTCATCGACAATGTGCTGTATGCGCCGAAGCCATCCAACAAACCGCTGCCAAAGACGGTGCAGATTCTTGACCGAACCACCGAAACGGTCAAGCAGGCTTCCGAATCCATGCGTCAGGCTTCCGAATCCGTAAGTCCGAAGGTTCGGCAGGCATTTGATACCATGCAGGAGAAAATTAAGAAGCAGACCGAAGACGCGGCGAGTTCCAAACGCCGGAAGACTCATCGGAAACTGAGGAAACAACCATGAACGAGGAGCGATAATCTTGGCAATTCGTGAGATTCGAGTCGTACCTGATCCGGTGCTACGTACCCCCTGTGATCCTATCAAGGAAATTACGCCGGCCGTGCGTCATCTGGTACAGGATCTGCTTGATACCGTTGACGATCCAGGAAGGGCTGGCTTGTCAGCTAATCAGATTGGCGTGAATCTGAGGGCATTTTCCTATAACATCAACGGCAAGATCGGGTATGTGCTCAACCCTGTCCTCGAAGAGACCAGCGGTGAACAATACGGAGATGAGGGATGCCTGTCTGTGCCGGGATTGTGGTACAAGACCCGTCGCGCTGATTACGCTCGTGTGCGTGGCATCGATTTGGAAGGCAAGACGGTCGTGCTGGAAGGTCGTGGCATTATGGGCCGCATGTTGCAGCATGAAACCGATCACTTGAACGGTCATGTCTATCTTGATCGTTTGGAGAAAGAGGAACGCCGAGAGGCGATGCGCTACATGCGCAATCACCACAAGTGATTGTTCGCATCTCACCGATATGACGACTTGGGGTCACGTCTTTGCGAAAAGACGTGACCCCATGGTATTTTATGCCTTGTGTGCCATCCGGCGAAGGGCTTTGTCGTGAAAGTCCTGAGCCACCCAATATTGTCAACCGGCATACAACCAATTCGCGTCATGTTCGCGACGACCTGTGTCGGTCGGCCGACGCCGCAAGGCTTTGGCTGCACGCAGGAACGCATGACCAGGCAAGAACCGACAGAAAGAGGTAGTAATACCATGGCTCAGATCAATATGAGCGACATGCTGAAGGCAGGCCTGCACTTCGGCCACCAGACCCGTCGTTGGAATCCGAAGATGAAGCAGTTCATCCTCACCCAGCGCAACGGCATCCACATCATCAACCTGTTCAAGTCGCTCGACATGATCGACAAGGCCTACGACTTCATCAAGCTACCGTCGCTCACAACGGCACCGTGCTGTTCGTCGGCACCAAGAAGCAGGCTCAGGAAGCCGTTTCCAATCAGGCTGTCCGCGTGAACATGCCGTACGTTTCCGAGCGTTGGCTCGGCGGTATGCTGACCAACTTCCAGACCGTGTCCAAGCGCGTCTCCCGTCTCAAGGAACTCGAAGAGATGGACTTCACCGACGTGCGTGGTTCCGGTCTGACCAAGAAGGAACTGCTGCTTCTCGAGCGCGAGAAGGACAAGCTGGCTAAGCAGCTGGGCGGTATCCGCAACATGAACCGTACTCCGTCCGCCATGTTCGTGGTTGACGTTAACAAGGAAGCTTTGGCCGTTGAGGAAGCTCACAAGCTGGGCATTCCGGTCGTTGCCATCGTCGACACCAACGCTGATCCGGAGTCCGTCGAGTACCCGATCGCAGCCAACGATGACGCCATCCGCGGCATCGAACTGCTGACCAGCCTCATGGCTGACGCAGTGCCGAAGGCCTGCTGGAGCGTTCCGGCAAGGCCGCTAAGGCTGAGGGCGAGACCGAGCAGCCGATGGCCGCTTGGGAGAAGGAGCTCCTCACTGAGGGCGCTCCGGCCGCCGATGCACCGGCTGAAGCCGAAGCGGAAGGCGAAGCCAAGGCTGAGTGAAAATATCCACTATGATGGGAGGTGTTGTGCCTCCCATCATATGGGGCATCACTATTTTTCAGAGGAGACAAATCAATGGCAGCAATCACTGCAGCTCTGATCAAGCAGGTGCGCGAGGAAACTGGCGCCGGCATGATGGACGTTAAGAAGGCTCTGACCGAGGCTGAGGGTGACGTGGCTCGCGCCAAGGAAATCATCCGTGCCAAGGCATCCAGCCGCTGGCAAGCGCGAAGGTCGCAAGGCTCAGGAAGGCACCATCGCCTCCCAGGTCGTGGAATCCGCCAATGGCCAGACCGGTTACGCCGTCGAACTGAATTCCGAGACCGACTTCGTGGCCAAGACTCCGAAGTTCGTGGAGTTCGCTGACAGCGTGCTCGAAGACGCCGTCAAAGCCGAGGCCGCTTCTGTGGACGAAGTGCTGGCAGCCGCTTCCGGCGAAGCCACCGTGAAGGAAGCCGTCGAGGAGGCGGCCGCTCTGTTCGGTGAGCACGTCAAGGTCGGCCAGTTCGCCAAGGTCGAGGGTCCACACGTTGAGATCTACGCCCACAAGAAGTCCGCTGAGATGCCGCCGAGCATCGTGGCCATGATCGCCACCGATGAGGCCGGCGCTGCTGTGGCTCACGAAGCCGCTCTGCAGATTTCCGCAATGGGTGCCAGTGGCTGACCCGCGAGGACGTTCCGGCCGATGTGGTCGAGTCCGAGCGCCGCGTGGCCACCGAGAAGTCCTTGGCCGAAGGCAAGCCGGAGAAGATCGTTCCGAAGATCGTGGAAGCCGTCTCAATGCCTTCTACAAGGAGAACGTCCTGCTCGAGCAGTCCTATGTCAAGGATCCGTCCAAGACCGTTGGCGACCTGTTCAAGGAAGTCGGCGGCGCAGCCGTGGCTTTCGCTCGTGTCGAGGTCGGCAAGGGCGAGGCTGAGTGAATTCGGCTTCAATGGTGATCCGTGCGTTAGACGCTAGAGATTCCATGAGGTTGGCCATCATCCACAGGGTGATGGCCAACTTTGTTTTCTTCTCGACGCTGTGTCGTTGCGGTGTGGTGTCTGTGTTTGCCGATACTCTTGAGAGCGGTAATTTCGTGAGTTCTCGGGCAAGAAAGGCTTTTCATGACTGGCGAAAACACTGGTGATAATCCACGCAGAGTGCTGCTCAAACTATCCGGAGAGGCGTTTGGCGGCGGCAAAGTCGGCATTGACACGTCCGTCATCCGCCGTATCGCTGAGGAAATCGTTCCCGCGGTGCAGCAGGGCGTTCAGGTCGCCATCGTCGTCGGAGGCGGCAACTTCTTCCGCGGCGCGGAACTTCAACAGGCTGGAATCGACCGCTCCCGCGGCGATTATATGGGCATGCTGGGCACGGTGATGAATTGCCTCGCTCTGCAGGACTTCTTGGAGCAGGAGGGACAGGCCACGCGCGTGCAGACCGCCATCACCATGGGTCAGGTCGCCGAGCCGTACATTCCGCTCAAGGCCATTCGTCATCTGGAGAAGGGCCGTGTCGTGATTTTCGGCGCTGGTGCCGGTATGCCGTATTTCTCCACTGACACTGTGTCCATTCAGCGTTCTTTGGAAATCCATTGCGATGAGGTGCTGATGGGCAAGAACGGCGTGGACGGCGTTTATACCGCCGATCCTCGTAAGGACGAGAACGCCAAGCGTTTCGCCACATTGAGCTATAATCGTGCCCTCGTCGACAATCTCGCCGTTATGGATGCATCCGCGCTTTCCATGGCCCGCGACAACAAGCAGCGCATCCGTGTTTTCGGGCTCGAAGGCAATGGCAATGTGACCCGCGCCCTTCTCGGTGAGGAAATCGGAACTATGGTTTCCACCGCGGAGTCCACACTCGCTGAATAACGACATTCAACGTCGAATATCGATCAAACAACCAACAACAAGGAGTACAAATGGCAACTATTGTCGAACAGGCCAAGCACAGATGGCCAAGTCCGTGGAATCCACCAAGGAGAACTTCTCCGGCATTCGTACCGGCCGCGCGAATCCGGCGCTGCTCAACGGTATCACCGTTGATTATTATGGAGCTCGACCCCGCTGAAGGCCGTCGCCACCATCGGCGTGCCGGAACCGCGTACCCTGTCCGTCACTCCGTTTGACGCGTCCCAGGCCAATGCCGTCGAGAAGGCGTTGCGTGATTCCGATCTGGGCGCCAGCCCGCGTCGCGACGGCAACGTCATTCGCCTGACCATGCCGGAGCTGACCGAGGAACGTCGCAAGGAATATGTCAAACTCGCCAAGGGCAAGGCGGAAGATGGCAAGGTCGCAGTGCGCAACATCCGACGCAAGGCCAAGGAATCCCTTGACAAGGCCATCAAGACGGCGAGATGGGTGAGGACGAGGGCGATCGTCTGCTCAAGGAGCTCGACAAGATCACCAAGCAGACCACTGATGAACTTGATACCCTGCTCGAAGCCAAGCAGAAGGAGATCATGGAGGTCTGAGAGACCTTCATCTCCTGAAAAGAATCGACGCACAGCCAGACAGGGAACATGATGGAACATCAGGAACAGCTCGAAAAAGAAACCGAAGAGGCCATCAACGCCATCAACAAGAAGACGGGGCGTAATATGCCGCAGGCCATCGCCACAGGGGCGGTGCTCGTCATCCTCATCTTGGCGTGTCTGCTGATCAGCATTGACTTGTTCGTCTATCTGGTTGTGCTGTTCATGGTGCTTGCCTTTGGGAGCTGCGCGTCGATTTCGCCACTGCGGGACTCATATTCCCGTGGCGGTGTTGTGGGTATGTTCGGCGGCGACGTTGCTGTCCACCTATTACAGCGAACGTCATATCGTCGCCATGACGGTATGCGTGCTGGTGTCTTGGTGGTCGTAGCGATCGCGCCAGCGCTAAGTGACGTTCGGCAGCCGCATCTCTCTGGCCGTGGCGGATAAGCTTTCCCACACCGATGCAGGCGCAAGATTGAATCCTCCTTCAACCATGAGCAGGGAGAGGTAAGCCATAGCAGGCTGAGCCATGTCGCGGTCTCCATGTTCACCGTGCTGTACATTCCGCTTCTGGCTTCCTGCCTCATCATGCCGTTGACATTCAATGATCATCCCGTCGCGCATGCTATTATGATGGTATTCATGCCCGCGTTGAGCGATACCGGTGGTTTGTTCGCCGGGGCATGGCTGGGCAAGCACAAGCTAAGCCCCCGCATTTCGCCGAAGAAATCGTGGGAGGGTCTTGCAGGTTCCATTCTGTTCTCCATGATCGGATCTTTTGCCGTGATGTTCTGCACGTACGGGTCGGATGTGTGGATTTCCCGCTGGTGGGTCCCTGTCGTGGCCGGTTTCATGATCGGCATCGCCGGAACGTTTGGCGATTTGTGCGCATCCATGTTGAAGCGAGATATCGGCATCAAGGACATGGGACACCTGCTTAAGGGACACGGTGGCGTGATGGATCGTGTGGATTCCATTCTGCTGTGCGCGCCGTTCGTGTGCGTGCTGCTGTGGGCAACTGGAATGTGAGAAAGGCAAACACAAGCATGAGCGACTCCGTGAATTCCACGAAGGATTTGCCGGAAACCGGTATTACTCCAGGAGGCACTACCGGTGCCTTCCGCGACGTGCTTTCCAAAGATCATGCGCGTCGAGGCAAGCCGCCGCTGCATTTTGCTGATATGACTGAAGACGAACGTATCGCGAAAGCCAAGGATCTTGGACTTCCGAAATTCAGAGTCAAGCAGCTTGCCAATCATTACTATGGGCATTTCGACGTCGCTGCCGAAGAGTTCTCTGACTTTCCTGCAGCGAAACGAGCCGAAGCCGCAGAGGCGTTTTTCCCAACGCTCATTACCGAAGTGACCCGTCAAGTGCCGATGAGGGCACTACTATCAAAACGCTATGGCGTCTGTTCGACGGTTCTCTTATTGAGTCCGTGCTCATGCGGTATCCCACCCGCACCACCTTATGCATTTCCAGCCAGGTAGGCTGTGGAATGGGCTGCCCGTTCTGTGCCACAGGTCAATTGGGTCTGACGAGAAACATGTCGGCAGGCGAGATTCTGGAACAGGTTCGTGTGGCCGCGAAAGCCATGCACGACGGCGAAGTCGCTGGTGGTCTCGGGCGCCTGAGCAACATCGTGTTCATGGGCATGGGCGAACCTATGGGCAATTACAAGTCCGTATTGAGCGCTGTACGCCAAATCAGCGCCATGCCACCTGAAGGTTTCGGCATTTCGGCACGCAACATCACCGTCTCCACGGTCGGTGTGGTACCAGGTATCAAGAAACTCACGGCAGAAGGCATTCCGGTGCGTTTGGCCGTGTCCTTGCACGCTCCGAGCGATGAGTTGCGAGACGAGCTCGTTCCAATGAACAAGCGTTTCAATACTACGCAGGTGCTTGATGCGGCACATGACTATTACTTGGCTTCGAAACGTCGCGTAAGCATCGAATATGCTCTGATGCGCGGTATCAATGATCAACCGAGCATGCCAAATTACTTGCTAAGCGATTGAACCATTACGGTGACAATTGGGCTCATGTCAATCCGATTCCGCTCAATCCCATCGAAGGATCGAAATGGACCGCTTCGAAGCCTGAGGATGAACAGCAGTTCCTTGATATCCTTCATAAAGCAGGCATTACTGCGACGTTGCGAGACACACGCGGGCAGGATATCGATGGTGCATGCGGGCAGCTCGCAGCTAAGGAACAAGATTAGATTTCAAGGAAAGATGCTTGTTCTGTCCGCTACTCGGACTTCCGACGAACATGCGTAACGTAAAACGGTTACTCTTGCATTCGTTGCACACATGATTATGCGCGAAGGAGTAAAACAGCATGTCACTGGCAGTCCGAGTCATTCCATGTCTTGATGTTGATGCGGGACGAGTAGTCAAGGGCGTGCATTTCGAGAATCTTCGCGATGCCGGCGATCCGGTTGAACTTGCCGCGGAATACTACCGTCAGGGTGCCGACGAACTGACTTTCCTCGATGTGACCGCTTCGAGCTCGCATCGGCAGACCATGGTCGATGTGGTGAGTCGAACTGCCGAACAGATTTTCATCCCATTGACCGTGGGTGGAGGCGTACGTGCCCTGAAGATGTGGATTCTCTGCTGCGTTGCGGAGCTGACAAGGTAGGAGTCAACACTGCGGCCATCAATGATCCGACGCTGATTGGCCGTGTCGCAGAACGATTCGGCAACCAAGTGCTCGTATTATCCGTCGATGCACGCCGTGAGCAGGGCGAGCGACACACTCAGTCGGGCTTTGAAGTAACCACCATGGGAGGCCGCAAATCCACCGGCATTGACGCTATCTGGTGGGTCAAGCGTGCTCAGGAGTTGGGCGCGGGGGAGATTCTGCTGAATTCCATGGACGCGGATGGTACCCAACAGGGTTTTGACTTGGAAATGATTAAAGCCGTGCGTAAGGAAGTGAAGATTCCGATCATCGCTTCCGGAGGTGCGGGCAAGGCTGCCGATTTCCCCCCGGCGATCGAAGCCGGAGCGGATGCCGTGTTGGCCGCGTCGATCTTCCATTACGGCAAGTCACCATCGGCGAAGTCAAGGATGCCATCAAGGCCGCCGGCTATACCGTGCGATGAAAGCCGAAAACCGCAAAACAGGCGAATAACGTAATCAATAATCGAAGAAACAAATCAATAACACCATCATGACCAACGAAGCATACGACAACAGCACTATTCTTGACCCACGAATCGCAGAACGTCTCAAGAGGGACGATAAAGGACTGGTGGCAGCCGTCATCCAGCAATTCGACACCAAAGAAGTGCTGATGGTCGGCTACATGAACGACGAAGCCATACGACGCACCCTGATGACTGGTCGCGTCACGTTCTGGTCGAGGTCCAGGCAGGAGTACTGGCGCAAGGGAGACACTTCCGGACATGCCCAGTATGTGAAGTCCTTCGCACTGGATTGCGATGGGGATGCCATTCTGGTTGAAGTCGATCAAGTGGGAGCGGCCTGCCATACCGGCAAACGATCCTGCTTCGAAGAAGGCGGGCAACTGCCCGTGGTCGTAGGATACCGTACCAAGGAACAGGAGGGCCAGCGATGAGTGAATGCAGCGTACAAGCACTCAAGTGGGGCGCCACCTGGCCGAGTCGCGAACAATTCCACGAATTGGCTGATCAGGGATATCGTGTGATTCCGATTGTGCGCCGACTTCTGCTGATTCGTTGACTCCTGTCGGATTCTATGAACGCCTTGCTGCAGGACGTTCCGGCACATTCATTCTTGAATCCGCGGAATTTGGCGGCACGTGGAACAGATACAGCTTCATCGGTGTGAATTCCATGGCTCAGTTGCGTTCCAACAACGGCAAGGCCGATTGGTTGGGTCAGGTTCCCGCAGGCGTGCCTACCGAAGGCGATGTGATGGAAGTCGCGCATGCTGCGCTGAAAACACTGAAAGCGCCGCATGTCGAAGGACTGCCGAACCTGACCAGTGGTCTGGTCGGTACCGTCGGTTGGGGAGTGCGATTCGCCCATTGGGAACCGGACCTTGCGTGCCGAGGCGCCGAACGAGACCGGGCAGCCGGGAAACAGTTCTGGCATTGGCCACGGATATTGCTGTGGTCGACCATGTGTCCGGATCGGTATGGATGATCGCCAATGCGGTGAACGTAGACGATCG
>ENA-OQER01001301-OQER01001301.1-human-gut-metagenome-genome-assembly--contig:-NODE-1301-length-12310-cov-14.572109_pt1 | contig 12310 bp, 13 predicted proteins | sample MGYA00242797_ERZ504639 | MGnify/ENA primary metagenome ERZ504639 (study PRJEB26092, sample SAMD00036306) | human gut metagenome | host: Homo sapiens | study: EMG produced TPA metagenomics assembly of...
CTTTAACTTCCTCCTAACTTCTTTGCTCTTCACTCTCCCTCATGCGTCGCTTTCCACCATTTGGTCTGTTTCTTGGTTCTGAGAGCCACGGGATGCGAACTGGGGTCGCTGATGGTAAGACCCGAGAAGTCTTTGACGGTGATGGTTGTCGCATTGATGTTGCTGTACACTTCTGCGGTGCTTTGTGCGGCTTTTACCGTGGCTTTCAGCTGAGTGGCAAACTGATCCTTCATAGAGCGTTGGGCTTCAGACTGTCTACATAGTTGCCCAAGTCGTAATACAGGTTGGGGGTGTATCCGTCTTCTGTCTGCACGCCAGCCAGGCGTTCTGTGGTGATGGTGTACTTGCTGTTCAGTTCCTTCATGATGGCAGCCAACTTGTCCATCTGTCGGCAGTCGATGGCAGCAAGGCTCGCGTATGGGGTAGAGGTGCTGTTGTAATGAGAGTAGTACGACGAGATGATGCTTGCGTAGTTGGGAGTTGTCGTGTTGAGATAGCTCCAGATATCCTCGTAGGGCAGTCCCTTTGCCATAATCTCATTGGGCGAAGCCAAGAGGAAGTTGGTGGCATCCTTCAGCTCGTAAGCCGTCTCCACATTACTCATATAGCAGGCATCGAAGAGGATGTACTGCATCTTGATGCCGTTGGTCTCGATGGCTTGTGCCAGCGATGATACGTTGATGGCATACGTGTTGTCGAGTCCGCCAAAAGAGCGGGTCTTGAGTGCAGCTTTTCTCTTGGCCTGGTTGGGATAGTCGGTCCAGTCGGAAATGTTGTTCCATCCTGTTCCGTGTCCTCCGATAATCAGGGCATAGTTGAGTGCCTCTGCCTGCTGTTTCACCTCCCCGATGATGTCTGTCAGTCCTTCCGTAGTGGTGTAGGCAGTGCCGGTATAGTTTTCCAGCATCTGATGCTCTACAGTAAAGGTGCTTGAGTTGTAAGTCAGCTCAAAGAGCGAACTCTCTGTGGCAGATGTGCTCATAAATACAAATACCCTTGTGCTTTTTAGTCCCTTGTTCTTCTTGATGGCATTCTCTATCTGGTTCAGGTTGTTGACCATATCGCTGTAGAGTCCTGCCGAGTTTTCGGTTCCCGACCATGGATACATGATGAGCAAGGTCTGCTTGTTGACGCTGTCGATGTCGAAAGCCTCGTCGTTGCAGCCCGTCAGTCCCATCAGGGCGAAGGATACATATATAAATAAGGTGAAAAGCTTCTTTCTTGTCATGATACGAAAAATGTTAAATGTTAAGTGTTAAATGTTAAGTCGTGGCGTCCTTGTAAAGTCTTGTTCTTAAGATGGCAAGAGCAGCCTCGTCTAACACTTAACATTCAACATTTAACATTGAAAAAAAATAGTCTGTTACTTCTTCTTGAGTTCTTCAATAGTAGCCTTGAGGGCTGCGATCTTCTCTACAGAGTCGCTTTCTTTCTTGCGCTCAAGAGCCACCACCTTCTCAGGAGCGTGAGCCACGAAGTTCTCGTTGCTGAGCTTCTTGCGCACACCCATCAGGAAGCCTTCAAGGTGCTTGAGCTGTGCCTCAGCCTTCTCTATCTCGCAGCCACGTCGATAAGGTCGCCCAATGGTACGGCAAACTCGTCGGTACCTACCATGAAACTGGATGCGTCGGCGCTCTTCTCGGTGATGACCTCAATCTTGTCGAGGTTGGCCATCTTCAGAGTTACGTCGTTGTAAGCCTCGAAGTCGTTCTTGCCCACTGCCTGGAGTGAGAGCTGCTCCTTCTGAGCGATATTCTTCTGGTTGCGAACGGTACGGACACCGGCGATAATCTGCTTCACAGCCTCGATGTCGGCTGCCAACTTCTGCTCCTCGGCTGTAGGTGCAGGAATCTCCAGCTTCTCGCGCATGATGCTCTCGCCATCCTTGCGGTCGTAGATGTGCTGCCACAACTCCTCGGTGATGAATGGCATGAATGGGTGCAGCATCTTCAGCAGTGCGTCGAAGAAACGCAGGGTAGCGTCGTAGCTCTTCTGGTCGATAGGCTGACTGTAGGCTGGCTTCACCATCTCCAAGTACCAAGATGAGAACTCATCCCAGAACAACTTATATACAGTCATCAAAGCCTCAGAGATACGGTAGTCCTTAAACTGCTTCTGCATCTCCTCGTTCACCTCCTTGAGCTTGGCGTCAAACCATTTCACTGCGATTTCTGCGCTCTTAGGCTGTTCGATATCTGCTGTTTCCCAACCTTAACGAGGCGGAAGGCGTTCCATATCTTGTTGTTGAAGTTACGTCCCTGCTCGCAAAGGCTCTCGTCGAAGAGGATGTCGTTGCCTGCAGGAGCAGAGAGCATCATACCCATGCGTACACCGTCGGCACCAAACTTATCGATCAGGTCGATAGGGTCAGGAGAGTTGCCGAGGCTCTTGCTCATCTTACGGCCGAGCTTGTCGCGAACGATACCTGTGAAGTACACGTGCTTGAAAGGCATCTTGCCACGATATTCGTAGCCAGCCATAATCATACGTGCTACCCAGAAGAAGATGATGTCCGGACCTGTTACGAGGTCGCTGGTGGGGTAGTAGTAGTTGATCTCCTCATTGTCTGGGTGCTCGATGCCGTCGAAGAGAGAGATAGGCCACAGCCATGAAGAGAACCATGTGTCGAGGCAGTCGCTCTCTTGTTCCAGGTCTTCGGCCTTGATGTTGGCATTCTTCTCCTGTGCGAGCTTCAAAGCCTCCTCTGCGGTTTCAGCCACTACGAAGTCCTTCTTGCCCTCGTTGTCGAAGTAGTAGGCTGGGATGCGATGACCCCACCACAGCTGACGGCTGATACACCAGTCTTTGATATTCTCCAACCAGTGGCGATAGGTGTTCTTATATTTCTTGGGGTAGAACTCTATGTCGTCGTCCATGACAGGGGCGAGGGCGATGTCGGCAAAGTGCTGCATCTTGAGGAACCACTGTGTAGAGAGCTTAGGCTCGATAGGCACATTGGTGCGCTCAGAGAAACCTACCTTATTATTATAGTCCTCTATCTTCTCCATGAGGCCAGCCTCCTGCAGGTCGGCAGAGATCTGCTTGCGCACGTCCATGCGGTCCATGCCCACATACATGCCGGCAGCCTCACTGATGGTTCCGTTGTCGTTGAAGATATCGATGGTTGCCAGTCCGTGCTTCAAGCCGAGTGCATGGTCGTTGATGTCGTGAGCTGGAGTCACCTTCAGACAACCTGTACCGAACTCGATGTCTACGTATGAGTCCTCGATGACAGGAATCTCACGACCTACGAGAGGCACGATGACGTGCTTACCTTCAGCCAGGTGTTCTTCTTGTCCTCTGGGTTGATACACATGGCTGTATCGCCCATGATGGTCTCAGGACGTGTGGTAGCCACTACAGCATAGTAGCCTTCTCGTCCTTGTGCATCACGTTCTCCTCGTCCACCTGCTGGCAGTCTTGCTCCACTACGTAATACTTCAGATGATAGAGTTTAGAGTGCTCGTCCTTGTAGATAACCTCCTCGTCGGAGAGCGCAGTCTGCGCCTTAGGATCCCAGTTCACCATACGCACGCCGCGATAGATAAGTCCCTTCTGGTAGAGGTCGCAGAACACATGGATCACGGCATGCGAACGGGTCTCGTCCATAGTGAAAGCTGTGCGGTCCCAGTCGCAGCTGGCACCCAAGCGACGCAACTGCTTGAGGATGATGCCGCCATGCTCGTGAGTCCAGTCCCATGCATGCTTGAGGAACTCCTCACGGGTGAGGTCGGTCTTCTTGATGCCCTGCTGAGCGAGGCGGTTCACCACCTTGGCCTCGGTAGCGATACTGGCATGGTCGGTACCTGGCACCCAGCATGCGTTCTTTCCCTCCATTCGTGCACGGCGCACAAGGATGTCCTGGATTGTATTGTTGAGCATGTGTCCCATGTGGAGCACACCTGTTACGTTAGGTGGTGGGATTACCACTGTATAGGGGTCACGACCGTCTGGCTTCGAGCTGAAGAGTTTGTTGTCGAGCCAGTACTGATACCATTTTCCTTCCACGTCTTGTGGATCGTACTTACTTGCTAATTCCATTTTTTATTATCTTTTGTTGTTTTTTCTTCAATAAAATCGGTGCAAAGTTACTAAATTCTGCCGAAATAAGCGAGGTCTTTACTTATTATTTTCCTTCATTTATGTTTTTCATCTTCATTTGGAGCTTTAAATTTGTAGAATACTTCTTTTATATGTTTTGTTCTATTCATAAGTCTTGGGATTTTTATGGATAGTAGTGATGAACGACAGGCCACTTTGCGCCACTTACGCCATTACGCCAAGTGGCACAAAATATAGAAAAATATAGAAAAAACCAGTATTTATGGTACTTTTGGTACTGAAATGCCACATGGCGCTTTGGCGTAAGTGGCGCAAACTTATGCTACTGGTTACTCTACATGACCTCTTCTCAGCCGATGAGCGGACCTTGGTGTGTCTGGGGCATAAGTACCATCTTTTCATCTGTTGGTATGTCACTTGGCAGTGCCAAGTATGATACTTATGCCCTGTAATGTCAGGCTGCAATATTTATTTCGTATGACGATATTTAAATACTGTGTACTCAAGTTAGAAGTTATTTATTACCAAAAAAAACATGAAAATAACGATGGGTTCCAAGAAAAGCATTATCTTTGCACTATAGTTTCATTAAAATAATATCAACAAGTGCATAGCAAGGAAGAAAAATTAGCCGCTTTCGGGAGATTGCTGGATGTGCAGGACCGCCTGCGCATACAATGTCCATGGGACAGGAAACAGACCTTCGAGAGTCTTCGACCCAATACCATTGAGGAGACTTTCGAGTTGTGTGACGCTCTGATGAAGCGCGACTATAAGAATATCAAGAAAGAGTTGGGCGATGTGCTCGAGCATGTGATGTTCTACAGCATCATAGGGCGTGAGGACGAGGAGTTCGACATCTGTGATGTCTGCAACCAGGAAGCCGACAAGCTCATGTTCCGCCATCCGTTCATCAACTGGCGTGAGGAGGGTAACTGGACGGTTGCCAACCCCGACATGTGTATCAACGAAGCAGGACAGGTGGTGTATAAGGAAACCCAGCAGGAGGAGCCCGATGACGCCTCACGTCCCTCTACCGCCTCGGCTGTGGAGAAGACCTGGGAACAGATTAAGCAGCAGGAGAAAGACGGCAACGAGCGGGTGCTGAGTGGAGTGCCCGATGCCTTGCCCTCGCTCATCAAGGCTTATCGCATACAGGACAAGGCACGCAACGTGGGCTTCGACTGGAAAGAGAAGGAGGATGTGTGGGACAAGGTGTATGAGGAACTGGAAGAGCTGAAGGCCGAACTGGCTAAGGGTGACAAGGAAAACTCCACCCGCGAGTTGGGCGATTTCCTCTTCTCTGTCATCAATGCCGCCCGGCTGTATAAGCTCAATCCCGACAATGCTCTGGAGATGACCAACCAGAAGTTTATCCGCAGGTTCAACTATGTGGAAGACCATTCGATGAAGCAGGGTAAGAGTCTGAAAGACATGACCTTGGAGGAAATGGATAAACTATGGAATGAGGCTAAACGTCAAGAGTAAGGAGTTTAATATAATACATATAAAGATGAGACGATTATTCTTTTTTACAGTGGCTGTCGTGGGGCTGATGCTCATGGCAGGTTGCCACGACCGTAAGGCGGCAAAGGTAATGGGTATGAACGATTCTGTAGATGTGGAGGCGGACAACGATTCCACCATTTATGGCGTTTGTGGCGAAGGAACCTCCATGCACTCGCTGCAACTCATTGCTGACAATGGCGATACACTCGATGTCTTTGTTGACGACGAGGAACCGGGAGTGGTACAGGGCGGGCTCCTGGCTGGCGACCGCATAGCCCTGATAGCTTACAAGTCTGCCGACGGCGAGATGGTGGCGCAGCGCGTCATTAATCTTACCTCACTCTTGGGCAAGTGGACCAGTATAGACAAGAACTTCGAGATCGTGGAAGGTGGCGACATCGTCAACAACGTCAAGGCAGAGGTCAACCCCTGGACCTCGTGGAAAATCGTCAACGGCAAACTGCTGCTCAATACCGATACCTTCGCCATCGACAACCTGGGTCCCGACAGTCTGCTGCTCGAGAACCATAAAGGCATCTATGTATTCAAACGCCAGCAGTAGGAGAAGCTGGAGAGACAGATTATGGAACCATTCAGAATTCATATCTTAGGGTGCGGCAGCGCTTTGCCCACCCTCAAGCACAGTGCTTCCGCGCAGCTCATCGAGATGCGTGGCAAGTGCTTCATGATGGATTGTGGCGAGGGAGCACAGATGCAGTTCAGGCGCTCGCATGTCCACTTTGCCAAGGTGAGCGCCATCTTTATTTCTCATCTTCATGGCGACCATTGCTTTGGATTGTTAGGACTGCTCTCCACCTTTGGTATGTTGGGACGTACATCTCGGTTAAAGGTTTTCGCACCAGAGTGTTACGCCAACTTGTTTGAGCAACAGATGAACTTCTTTATGCAGGGCATGACCTATGAAATAGAGTTTGTTCCCGTAGATACAACCCAGCAAAAAGTGGTTTACGAAGACCATTCCGTCACCGTAGAGACGGTGCCTTTGCGCCATCGTGTACCCTGCTGTGGCTACATCTTCCGCGAGAAGCCCACCTTGCCACACATCCGTCGCGACATGATAGACTATTACGGTATTCCGCTCTCGCAGATCAACAACATCAAGAACGGCGCTGACTGGACGACACCCGAGGGCGACATCGTGCCCAACAGCAGGTTGGTGGAGCCAGCCGACGCACCCCGCAGTTATGCCTACTGCAGCGATACGTGCTATCTGCCCGACCTGTATGAAAGAGTAAAAGACGTGACGGTGCTCTATCACGAAAGCACCTATACCTCGGAGAATGAGGACCGTGCCAAGATCTATTATCACAGCACAGCGCGCCAGGCAGCCCTTGTCGCCCAGAAGGCCGGGGCAGGGCGCTTGTTGCTCGGTCATTACAGCGCCCGATACAACAATGAGAATGTGCTGCTCGAAGAGGCAAAGGCGGTCTTCCCAGAGAGTTATCTCGCGCAAGAGGGAATGGTGTTTGAGGTGAAGTAGTTCCCGGGAGTTCTCTCAGGAGTTAAGGAGATTTCAAAGGAGTTAAAGAAGTAAAAGGAGTTAAGACAAATGCTTTTGTGGACTTAAATTAACACTAAGCATTAACTCAAGTTTCGCTTGTGGTTCAAGCACGCCCTTTCTGGGCGTGTGGCGCTAACTTGCGAAAGTTGAAACATAAATGTTTTCTCCAAGGCATTTGTCTTCACTCCTCAGCGACCGGAGGGAGCGATAACTCCTTAACTCCCTTAACTCCTTAAAAAAACTCCTGCAGAAAAAAGTTCATTTTTAGATGCAAGATTTTTGTATCTCGTAGTTTAATAAATAAATTTAGGAGAATTTGGAATCAGAAAAGCAACTCCTCGACGACATTTTGAGTGGTAGTCGCGATGCGATGCATCGACTCTACGACCGCTACATCGGGTATGTGATGGCCGTAGGGCTCAGGTACGTACCCGACAGGGACGAGGTGCGCGATGTCGTACAGGACAGCTTTGTGAAGATCTTCTCCTCCATCTCCCGCTTCGAGTATCGGGGCGAGGGCTCGCTCAAGGCTGGATGCTGCGTATTGTAGCCAACGAGGCCATCAGCTACGCCAAGGCAAAGACGAAGTTCGTATTTACCGACGAGGTGCCCGACGAACCCGAGGCCGACAGCCCTGAGGTGGAACGTGTGCCGCCTGATGTGCTGACTCGGCTCATAGGCACGCTTCCCGATGGATACAGGCTCGTGCTCAATATGTATGTGTTTGAGCAGAAAAGCCACAAGGAGATAGCCGCTGAGCTGGGCATCAAGGAAAGCACCTCTGCATCTCAGTATCTGAGAGCCAAGAAACTGTTGGCAACGAGAATAAAAAACTATTTAAAGAATACGGAAAATGAACAAGACTGATTGGACAGACAAACTACGAGACAGGCTGGAGTACTATGAGGCTCCGGTCGGCGGTGACTTGTGGGCAGACATCGAGCAATCGCTTGTTCATCGCCCTGCCGTTCTTCGTCCTCTTGGCGCCAAGCCAGCCCGTCGCATGGGTTTGCGTTGGTGGGGAATGGCTGCAGCCCTGGCTGCCCTCGTGGTGGGAGGCAGTTATGTGTATTTACAGCAACCTCTTTCGCCTGCCGATACGGCAGTAGTGTCTTCTGTGATGAACCGTCAGGGGGCTTTGTCGTCTGGTAGTTCCAAGGATGATGCGCATGGCAATGCTGCTGAAAATCAAATAGCAGCCCTTGATACAGATGCCAGTCTTTCTGCTGCTCAAAGCGGTCAACCTATTCTGCTGGCAGATAATATAGTGGACAACAGTCGTGCAGCCCGAAAGTCGCAAGGAAATGAGGCCTCAGAGCCCCTTCTTCTCTCTGCCGCCGGAGGTGAAGAGCCTGTCTGCGACCTGTCGCCAGCATTGACAGAGCCTGCCGGTTCTGCTGTCCGTTCGGCTCAAGCGTCTTCGGCTTCCCGAGAGATATCTTCTTCCTCTTCATCATCAGAATCTCATCAGAAAAAGCATGCTGCTTTGTCTGGCAGTCAGACGAGAAAGGCTGTCCGTCCGGTGTCCCTTTCTACAGCCGATCCACAGATTGTTGCAGCCAAGTCGGCCGCTTCCGAGGCTGGTCGGTGAAACTCTATGCCGAGAATGGCATTCCTCGCAGTTACAGCAACGGCGAGTCTTCGGGCTCTTGGGTGATGAGCGACGCCATGATGGGACCTGCTGTCGACAACACACTGCAGTTTATGGTCGTCAAGCTCAACAACAAGGAGTCTCTTATCGACTCCAAGCATCATTTCCCCGTCTCGGTGGGTTTGCAGGTAGGTGTGCCACTTCTTCCACGTCTCTCGCTTACTACGGGCGTTGTCTATACACAGACCAGTTCTGATTTCACTTATCAGTATGGCTCCGGTCAGATGGTTGTCAACCAGTCGCTCCACTATGTAGGTATTCCTGTAGGACTTTCCTATGAGGTCTGGGGGATCAGCCGTTTGCATACCTATGTCAATGTAGGAGGTGAAGGGGCAGTAAATGTGAAAAACAAGACCTTGATGGATGGCAACCGTGAAGATGTGGGGCGCGACAAGATGCAATGGTCTGCCAATGCATCCCTGGGCATTCAGTTTGACGTGATTCCTCAGTTGGGCATTTATGCCGAGCCGGGTGCGAAGTATTATTTTGACAACGGCAGCCATATAGACAACGTGTTCAAGGACAAGAAACTGAACTTCAATTTCCAGTTTGGCTTGCGTTGGAACATCGGCAAGTAACGCTTCTTTGTGGGAATGTTTAATTCAACTTTCCCAATTGAGAAAGTTGAATTAAGCGTTAAATAAAGTTAAAACCCGGCATTTGCTGTTACATTTTGAGGCTTAATAACGTTTATTAGGATGAAGACGTATTTAATTAGGTCAAAAACATAAAATAATCATCCTAAAGAATTTGGAGAAATGGTAAAAGTTCTGGCAAGTATAGGCATGCTGCTGACCTATACTGCTGCAATTTCGGCAGCAAATACACCCCGTTGGGCAGACAATGGCACCAAGACAGCCCCCATAGAAGTGACCGACACGATGGCATACGACAGCATCAAGTGGTCGGAAAACCTGGACGCTGTGACCGTTGTTGCAAAGAAACCCCTGGTAAAGAGCGAGCTCGACAAAATGACCTACGATGTAGAGTCTGACCCCGAGGCACAGGCCAACAGCGTGTTGGAGATGCTACGCAAGGTGCCGATGGTGACAGTCGACGGGCAGGACAACATCATGGTGAACAACAGTTCGTCGTTCAAGGTCTATGTCAACGGCAAACCCAACAACATGATGTCGAACAATCCCTCCGAGGTGCTCAAGAACATGCCTGCCAACAGCGTGAAGAAGATAGAAATCATCACCAATCCCGGACCAAAGTATGATGCCGAGGGAGTGGGAGGCATCATCAATATCATCACCACAGGCAAGGGTATGGAGGGCTATTCGCTCACCGTAGGTACCAACTATAACACCCAGGGCCGCATAGGTGCCAACATGTTTGGCACCGTACAGAGTGGCAAGTTCACCGTCAGCGGACGCTACAGCTATACGCACAGCGATGCGAAGCGCTACTGGGGCGGCAACCGTCGCGAGGTGACCGGCGACATCGACGAGACATCAGCCAATGTGGAGAGCTATTCCACAAGCAATGGCTGGTACAACTACCATTCTGGCAGTTTCGAGGCCAGCTATGAGATCGACAGTCTGCGCCTCGTGTCAGCTTCGTTTGGCCTATGGGCTGGCGGAGGCCACACACCCAATGAGAAACAGGTAGTGGCAACATCGCCCCTCGACGAAAGTCCCCTTTACCATTATTCCAACTTCGACCGTTCCCGCAACAGATGGTCTTCCATAGACGGAGGCATCGACTATCAGCGTTCCTTCCCGGTGAAAAACCGCTTGCTCACCCTGTCTTACAAGATCAACAGCAACCCCAGCGATGACGAAGACGAATACGCGTATCATGACATAGACGGCGTGGCTGCATGGCAAGACTATCTGCACATGCTGAAAGACCAGCGCCACGAACAGGACGGCAATTCGTTGGAGCAGACTTTCCAAATAGACTATACCACGCCCTTTGCCAAGATACACACCTTGGAGGCAGGCCTGAAGTACATCATGCGCGACAACCACAGCAACGACGACCGCTACACCCGTGAGGCACTGAGTGCAGCCGACTACGCCTACGACGAAGCCAACAGCTCGCACTACAAGCACACCAATGACATCTTCGCAGGCTATCTTGGCTATGGAGTGAAATGGAAACTGCTGTCTGGTCGTCTCGGTCTGCGCTATGAGCATACCCTGCAAGACGTGAAGTACCGTTTAGGCCGTGGCGAAGACTTCCGCAAGAACTTCGACGACCTTGTGCCCTCTGCAAGCTTCGGTGTGCGTGTGTCCGACTACGCCAATTTCAGCCTTGCCTACAACATGCGCATCTTCCGTCCAGGCATCTGGTATCTCAATCCTTATCTCGATGACAGCAATCCTGCTTCCCTCAGCCAGGGCAACAGCGACCTCGTGAGCGAGAAGAAGCATCAGATCACGCTGGGCTTCAACCTCAACACCAGCAAGCTGAGTCTGAACGTGAAGGCCGCTACGGCTTTTGTCAACAACAGCATCGAGGAAGTCACCTCACTCGTCGACGACCGCACCATCGCAGGACTGAGCCATCCTACAGGCAAGCAGGTCATCTACACCACCTATGAGAACATCGGTAAGGTGAAGGCATCGGCTCTGAGTGCCTATGTCAGCTGGAACATCTTCAGCAAGACACGCGTCTACTCCAATCTGTATGGATTATACAGCGACTACTCCAATGGGCAGACCATGCGCAACCACGGATGGTTTGGCTACACCTTCACCGGCATCGAGCAAACGCTGCCCAAGAACTGGTTTATCTCGTTAGATTATTTCGGCCGTACGAAGAGTGTTTCCCTTCAGGGCAAGGGCAGTTCTTATTCCGACTATGGCATCACGGTCAAGAAGTCGTTCCTCAACAAGCGTCTCAACGTGAGCGTCTATGCGGGCAGTCTGTTTAATAAGTACACGCGCCAGGATGACGTGACCGAAAGCGCTAATTTCCGTCAGAGTTCCTGGTCGAAAACCAGCAGTCGCCGCTTCTACTTCTCGGTTACCTACCGCTTCGGTTCGCTCAAGGCGAGCGTGAAGAAGGCACAACGTGGCATCGAGAACGACGACGTGAAAAGTGGAGGGGGTAGCAAGGATTAACTTGCCTCCCAAGAAATATCAATTCTCTCTCTTTAATATTCCCAGGTATTGCCGGCAAGTGAGCCACATACCTGGGCTTTTTATGTTTATGAATCCCGGTTTCGGGGGATTTGTTCCTGGTCTTGGATATTCTGCCTTGGGGTGAGAAGAGGAACTTGTCGGTAATACACCCTCGCGCACACGCGCAGCCCGCGCTCCCGTGTGTATAATATAATGAGAGTGGGGCAGGAAAGTCTCTTATTCTTCACTCTAACTGTTAAATAACTGTTAATTTTCAAACTTTTTCGTCGAAACTCTTGCGTGTTTGGAAAATAGTTTGTACTTTTGCACTCGCTTTTGAGAAATACACCTCTCACAAGCGACAGAAGAAAAGAGTTCTTTGAAAGATTTCACATAAACAGACAAGTAGTACAAGAAGCGGTCTTGATTACACCTTATTATATTATAGGGCTGTTGATTGAGACTGGGTAAAAGAAACAAGCCGTCAAGAAA
>ENA-OQER01001303-OQER01001303.1-human-gut-metagenome-genome-assembly--contig:-NODE-1303-length-12301-cov-10.728027_pt1 | contig 12301 bp, 11 predicted proteins | sample MGYA00242797_ERZ504639 | MGnify/ENA primary metagenome ERZ504639 (study PRJEB26092, sample SAMD00036306) | human gut metagenome | host: Homo sapiens | study: EMG produced TPA metagenomics assembly of...
CTTGACTCTTGTAAATGTTGCGAATGTGTCGTGTAACAGATGTTCTGTCAACAGCAAACAACTCTGCCATTTGGCTTTGTGTAAGCCAAACGGTATCATTCTCTAATTTTACATTCAGCTCTATGTTTCCCTCTGGGGAACGATAGATTTCGATGGAAGATTTTCTCTGCTCCATACCTTTCATTATTTAAATGTCCTTACTCTAGTACCCAACTTTTGGATAATTTGGCAAAGATACGATTATTATATGATACCTACAAGGTTTTCGACTATTTTTTCTTCTTTTTGACGAAATTTGCGAAAGATTGAAATGGAAGGAATGTTTTGTTTTTGATTACTTCCAGATTAAATATCAGGACTAGTCTTAGGTTAAGGATATGTATAGTATGTTATGTTCTTCCTATACCTTTGTTAAATCCGGGAATAATCTTGTTGAATTCAAGAAAAAAGGTGGAAATGCTTGGCGTTTCCACCTTATTTTATTATATTTGCAGCAAGTTTTTGAAGAAATGCTGTATTCTCAGGGACTGCATAGAACTGACGAAACGACTAAAAGAACAGAAAAGTAATAACGAACGAAATAAACGAAAAAATGATGAACTACAAGAAATTGGCTCTTACCGTTGCGGCTGGAGCGATGGCAACTACAATGATGGCGCAATCAGCACCCAAACTGAATGCCAATAACATCGACGAAGTGATCAAGGCGATGACCTTGGAAGAAAAAGCCCAGATGCTGGTGGGCGGTGGTAACGATGGATTCGTGGGCAGTGGCGCTATGCTCGGACATCAGAAGAAGTTCGTGCCGGGTGCTGCGGGTATTACTGTAGCCATCCCTCGCCTCGGCATTCCTACTACCGTTCAGTGTGATGGTCCTGCCGGTGTTCATATCGATGCTCATCGAGAAGGTGACAACCGTAGCTACTTTGCCACCGGTTTCCCTATCGGAACCTGTCTGGCTTCTACCTGGAACACCGACCTGGTGCGCAAGGTGGGTGAGGCTATCGGTAACGAAACCCTGGAGTATGGCTGTGATGTTGTGCTCGGACCGGGTATGAACCTGCATCGCAATCCGCTCTGTGGCCGTAACTTTGAGTATTATTCAGAAGACCCAATCGTAACTGGTCTTATTGGAACCGCCTTTGTACAGGGTGTACAGAGTCAGGGCGTGGGTGTAAGTGCCAAGCACTTTGCTGTAAACTCTCAGGAAACTGACCGTACCAAGGTGGATGAGCGATTGAGCCAGCGTGCTCTCCGTGAGTTGTATCTGAAGGGTTTCGAGATGATGGTTCGCAAGAGCAATCCTTGGACTATCATGTCTGCCTATAATAAGATTAACGGTGTCTATGCCCAGGGCAACAAGGAACTCTTGACCGATATTCTCCGCAACGACTGGGGATATAAGGGAATCGTGGAGACCGACTGGATTGGTAAGCGTGCCGACCTTCCTCTGGAACAGGAAGTAGAGGCTGGCAACGACCTGATGATGCCGGGTTATCCAGCACAGGTACAGGATATTGTTGATGCCGTAAAGAATGGCAAGCTGGATATCAAGGATGTGGACCGCAATGTTCGCCGCATGCTCGAGTATATCGTGAAGACTCCTCGATTCAAGGGATATAAATATAGTGGTGAGCCAGACTTGAAGGCTCATGCTGCCATCACCCGTCAGAGTTCTACCGAGGGTATGGTGCTCCTGAAGAATGATGCCGCTCTTCCTATCCAGGGCTTGAAGACCGTGGCGCTCTTCGGTGTCAACTCTTACGACTTCATGTCGGGTGGCCTCGGTAGTGGAGCCGTTAATGTAGGCTATTCTGTAGATATGGTTACCGGTTTGAAGAACATCGGCGTGGCAACTACTCCTCAGCTTACGGAAATCTATCAGAATTATGTGAAGTATGCCAAGGCTAAGTTGAAGGCAGACAAGAATCCGATGATGTGGTTCCTGGATCAGGGTCAGCCAAAGCTCGATGAAATCGAGATTACCGAGCGTTGTGTAGCTGGCGAGGAGCCAAAGGCAGATGCTGCCATCATCACCATCGGCCGTCAGGCAGGTGAGGGAATAGATCGCCAGATCAATGGTGAGTTCAACCTCAGTCAGATAGAGCAGGATATGATTTTCCGTGTATCTGATGCTTTCCATGCCAAGGGCAAGAAGGTGATTGTCATCATCAACTCTGGTTCTGTGATGGAGACGGCCAGTTGGAGAGACCGTGTGGATGCTATTCTCGTAGCTTGGCAGCCAGGTATCGAGGGCGGCAACTCTGTTGCTGATATCCTGACGGGTAAGGTGAATCCATCGGGTAAGTTGACCATGACCTGGCCTATCGCTGCTACCGATCATCCATCTACTGCCAACTTCGCCAAGGATTACGATATGTACACCTACAAGAATCTGCTGGATTGGAGCAAGGGTAATATCAAGGGTTACGATTATAGCAACCACGAGGAGGATATCTACGTAGGTTATCGCTACTTTGATACCTTCAAGAAGAATGTGGCTTATCCATTCGGTTATGGTTTGAGCTATACTACCTTCGAGTTTGGCAAGCCATCTGTTAAGGCAAAAGGCAATAACATTGAGGTAAGCGTAACTATCAAGAATACCGGTAAGGTTGCCGGCAAGGAAGTTGCTGAGGTTTATGTCACCGCTCCAAAGGGCGCTTACGAGAAGCCAGCCAAGGAACTCAAGACCTTCGGCAAGACCAAGTTGCTGAATCCAGGTGAGAGCCAGACTTTGAAGATGACCCTCGAAAAGCGCGATCTTGCCAGCTTCGATGAGGCCAACAGCCAGTGGAAGGTAGATGCAGGTAACTATCTCTTCAAGGTAGGTAGCGATGTTGAGAACATCAAGGGTACTGCTACATTGAAGGTGGCAGAATACACTGAGAAAACAAGCAATGCCTGCGCTCCTAAGGTTCAGTTGAACTATCTTCGCAAAAAGTAATTGTCAAGTGAATAAAGCAAAATGACTTGATTGGAAAAAGAAGTATAATCAACTCTCATCTTTTTAGAAAGGTGGGAGTTTTTTATCTTAATTTATTTTGTCCTTCACCTATTTTGTTGTAACTTTGCAGTCGAAATTCGAATTTAAATCATTTTATGTAATTATGGCAAAAAAAAGCTCTTTTAATGATTCTCGACGGATGGGGAATCGGTAAGCATGATAAGGGTGATGTTATCTACAAGACTCCAACTCCTTATCTCGATTATTTGACAGCAGTTTCAGCACATTCTACTCTCCAGACTTGTGGCGAGGACGTAGGTCTTCCTAACGGTCAGATGGGTAACTCAGAGGTAGGTCACCTCAACATCGGTGCTGGTCGTGTGGTATATCAGGACCTCGTTAAGATCAACAAGGCTTGCGAGAGCGGTGACATCTTGAAGAATCAGGAGATCATCAACGCTTACAGCTATGCTCAGAAGACAGGTAAGAAGCTCCACTTGATGGGCTTGACTTCTACCGGTGGTGTTCACTCTTCTTTGGATCACCTCTTCAAGTTGATTGAGATTGGTAAGGAATATGGTTTGAAGGAGACATACGTTCACTGCTTCATGGATGGCCGTGATACAGACCCTAAGAGCGGTAAGGGCTTCATCGAGGAGGTTCAGGCTTGCTGCGACAAGAACGGTGCACACATCGCAAGCATCGTAGGTCGTTTCTATGCTATGGACCGTGACAAGCGCTGGAACCGTGTAAAGGAAGCATACGACTTGCTCGTTGAGGGTAAGGGTAAGCAGGCTGACGATATGGTGAAGGCAATGCAGGAGAGCTATGATGAGGACGTAACTGACGAGTTCATCAAGCCAATCAATAACTCAAAGGTTGATGGTACTATCCAGGAGGGTGATGTTGTTATCTTCATCAACTACCGTAACGACCGTGCCAAGGAGTTGACCCAGGTATTGACTCAGCAGGATATGCCAGAGGAAGGCATGCACACCATCAAGGACTTGCAGTACTACTGCATGACTCCATACGATGCAAGCTTCCAGGGCGTTCACATCCTCTTCCCTAAGGAGAACGTAATGAATACTCTCGGCGAGTACTTGAGCGCTCAGGGCAAGAAGCAGCTCCACACTGCAGAGACTGAGAAGTATGCTCACGTAACATTCTTCTTCAATGGTGGTCGTGAGACTCCATACGAGGGTGAGGACCGTATCCTGGTTCCTTCTCCAAAGGTGGCTACTTACGACTTGAAGCCAGAGATGAGCGCTTACGAGGTAAAGGATAAGTTGGTTGGTGCAATCAACACTCAGGAGTACGACTTCATCGTTGTAAACTTCGCTAATGGTGATATGGTAGGTCACACAGGTATCTACAACGCTATCGCTAAGGCTGTTCACGCTGTTGACAACTGTGTAAAGGACGTTATCGAGGCTGCTAAGGCTAACGATTATGAGGCTATCATCATCGCTGACCACGGTAATGCAGACCACGCTATCAACGAGGATGGTACCCCTAACACCGCTCACTCTTTGAACCCAGTTCCATTCATCTACGTAACTGACAACAACTCAGCTACCGTTAAGGATGGCCGTTTGGCAGACGTTGCTCCTTCTATCCTCCATATCATGGGCTTGGAGAAGCCTGCAGATATGACTGGTGAGAACTTGATTTCTGACAACAAGTAAAAACGATTTTATATACCTCAAAAAGTATCCTAAGATACTTGGCCAAGTATCTTAGGATACTTGCGTAAGTATCTTAAGATACTTTTGAATTTATATTAAGCATGAACGTAAAGATAGAAGAAAGTTGGAAACAGCATATAGGAGAAGAGTTCGACAAGCAGTATTTTGTTGACCTCACAAACTTCGTGAAAGAGGAATACTTGCGTACACCCTGTTATCCTCCTGGCCGCTTGATTTTCAATGCCTTCAATCTCTGTCCTTTTGATGATGTGAAGGTAGTGATTATCGGACAGGATCCATACCATGAACCGGGTCAGGCGATGGGACTGAGTTTCTCTGTGCCGGATGGAATCACTTTCCCACCATCATTGATTAATATATTCAAGGAGATTCAGATGGATCTCGGCACTCCGATGCCAGCCACGGGCGATTTGACCCGCTGGGCAAAACAGGGAGTATTGTTGCTCAACGCCACGTTGACCGTTCGTGCCCATCAGGCAGCGAGTCATCAGCGCAAAGGCTGGGAGGAGTTTACCGATGCAGCCATCCAGCGCTCAGCAAGGATAAGGAGCACCTGGTGTTTATCCTTTGGGGCGGTTATGCCCGGAGCAAGGCGAAACTCATCGATACAAGCAAGCATCTGATATTGGAAAGCGTTCATCCTTCGCCATTATCAGCCAACAGAGGCGGATGGTTTGGCAATCATCATTCTCCCGCTGCAATGCGTATCTGCAGCAGAACGGAATTGCGCCTATCCAATGGTAGGTACACCTATTAATATATAGCTATCCACTCATGGGTAGCTATCATTATTTTTATTATACACTCAAAGAAATTTATTCATCTCAAAAAACATTATGAAGAAAGACGAACTGCGTATTCTGCAGGTGGGCAACGTGTTGGTTTCACCTGATATTATCACCGAAAAATTCTGTTGCGACCTTGATGCCTGCAAGGGCGAATGCTGCATTGAAGGCGATGCGGGAGCTCCTGTTACCCTGGATGAGATCATGGAGATAGAGAATGCGCTGGATGTGGTTTGGGATGATCTCTCGGCTTCTGCCAGGCTATCATAGATAAGCAGGGCGTGGCTTATACCGATATTGAAGGCGATTTGGTGACGAGCATCGTGAATGGTAAGGATTGTGTGTTTACCTGCTACCAGGATTTGAAAGACCTGGGCGATGGACATACGATTCCGAATTGTTGTCTCTGTGCCTTGGAGCGTGCTTATCGCGAAGGAAAGTCGAAGTTCAAGAAGCTATCTCCTGTGCTTTGTATCCAATCCGTGCCAAGGATTTCGGCAACGAGGTGTATGGCATCAACTATAACAAGTGGCGCATCTGCAAGGATGCCATCAAGAAAGGTGAGGAGTTGAACCTTCCTGTTTATAAGTTCCTGGAGGGTCCGCTGGTAGAGAAGTTCGGCAAGGAATGGTATGATGAGCTTTGCGAAGTGGCAGAGCAAGTGCTTGCCGAATTAGAAGACTAAATTCAGTTAGAGACTTTGGAAGATAATAGTTCCGAAGTCTTTTTTGTTTTATAAAAAGAGATTTCGAAACGCTGTTGAGCTTATTCCGAAATCTCTAATCCTTCTATATTTGTGATATTACTTCTTCTAAAACCTTTATCCCAAGTTATCACGAAATCTTTTTGATGCTCAGCATGGAAACGGTAATAGCTTGCTCGTCCATTTCGCCACTGCATACATATTGGTTTCCGTTAATATGAAGTGTTGTTCCTTTGCTGGCATTGCGTATCGTGAGCCGGATGGTTCCACGGAACGGACGTCCGAAGTCTATACGGCATCCCTGATGATCGAATTCCTCCTGGTATGGTTCTAATACCATTTGAAGTTTGTTCTGGGTGAGGTATGGCAGCTGGTCAACAAAGATATAGTTTGTTGAATCTTTGAAAGCACCTGTCGGATGAACCCATCCTGAAGATTGGTATTCAGCCGATTTCCACTCAGTAGTGTATATTCTATTGTCAAAGTGTTCCTTTTCGTTGTAACTGCCGCCTTTCAGGGGTTTGCACCACCATGTTTCGTCTGCTTTATGATAAAAAGGAACAGAGTCTGTATACCAGCCATGAAGTTCCAGCGAGAGTTGTTTGCTCTTATTTCTTATTCTTCCTGGTGCATACCAGACCGCAATAATATTTTCACCCTTTTTCAGATATCTGGAGATATCTATTGTTTGCATCAGAAGGATGCTGTCTCTGGCTCCTTCGTTGAAAATGCTTGGCGTAGCATTTCTTTCGTTGATGTATAGACGGGTATTTCCTCCACTTGCTATGTTTATCTCAGCCTTTAAAGGCTTTTGATCAAGATGATAGATTTTCCTGTATAATATCTCAGAAGAATCGTTGGGGAATGGGTATGATACCCAATGGGTACCGAATTCCTGTGCATAGGAATTCAGCACCCAGAGAGTTGTAAAGATGAGAATTGTAAAATATCTCATAGATTATTATTTGTCTATTTTATGAGTTTTGTTTCGCCAGCCTTGAAATTTAATGCTTTCTGCTTACCGTTATACTTGACGGTCAGGTTTCCGGCATTCTTGCTGGTGATGGAAGCTTTGCTGACCTTTCCATTGTTCCATACGAGATTAATCTCGTAGTTTCCACGTGCTTTGATACCCTTAATTTCGCCTGCAGGCCATTCTTTAGGTAGAGCAGGAAGAAGATGCATAGTCTCGCCATCGCATTGCATCAGCATCTCACATACGCCTGCTGTGCCTCCGAAGTTGCCATCTATCTGGAAAGGTGGGTGAGCATCGAAGAGATTTGGATAAGTTCCTCCTGAAGGGCGATTCTTCGGATTGTTGTAATTGCCCGGATGTACATAGTTAAGCAATTTCCTGATCATAGAATATGACTTGTCTGCTCTGTGCAGGCGAGCCCATAAACTGATACGCCATCCTGTGCTCCAACCGGTAGAGAAGTCTCCTTTTATCTCAAGAGTCTTGGCAGCAGCTGCTGCTAAATCTGGAGTCTTATCTAATGAAATCTGATAGAATGGGTGTAAACCGAGAAGGTGTGACTGGTGGCGATGATGCCAATCCTGGTCATCCCAATCGTAATACCATTCCTGCAGATTACCGCGCTTTCCTATCTGATAAGGGTGCAGACGATTGATAGCATCCTGTAACTTTGCCTGATATGCTTGATCTATATCGAGAATCTGAGCACCTTTGAGTGTGTTTTTAAACAATTCTCTCAATATGGTAAGATCGGCAGTACCTCCATAGAAACTGCAGCCTTGATAGCCCTTGTCGGTGATATATTCTGCCTCAGGTGAAGTGCAAGGGGCAGTAAGCAGTTCGCCCGGTTTCTTCGGGTTCTCTATTATCCAGTCAAGCATGAAGTCTGCTGCACCTTTCATCAATGGATAGGCTGTCTGGCGTAGATATTCCTTATCGCGGGTGTAATCGTAGTGATCCCATAAGGTTTGTACAAGCCAGGCACCTCCCATGTTCCAGTTGCTCCACTTAGGACTCTCTTTCTTAGTTCCAACAGGATTGGTCATTGCCCATGCGTCTGTGTTGTGTCCACCGCACCAGCCATTTTCAATTCCATAATAGTGCTTTGCTGTATATTTTCCTGTTACAGACATGGCTTTCACCAGTCCGTCTACAGGCATTACAAGCTCAGACATGTTGGTTACCTCTGCTGGCCAATAGTTTTCTTCCAGGTTGATGTTGATGGTGTAGTTTCCACGCCAAGGAGATTTTCGTGCCGGAGCCCAAAGTCCCTGGAGATTGGCAGGAATGCCTGGAGTTCTCGAACAGCTGATAAGAAGATATCTTCCATATTGGAAATAGAGCATTTCCAGGTAAGGGTTTTGCTCTTCTTTCTCAGTGTAATCAAAGAGTTGCTGGTCGGTGGTTCGCTTGTTGTCGAACTTTGCTCCCTTGAGTGCAAACTTGGCACGGTTGAAGATGTTCTGATAATCGGTTATATGACGCTGTTTTAACTCTGGATAGGTATAGTTGACCAAGTGCCAGGCATTGTCGTTAACCTTTTCAATATATGGAGCCCCTTCTTTTACCGGATGCTTGTCGAATCCGTTGTAGCTGGTTTCATTCACTAAATAGATAACAGCTTCGCTTACGCCCTGCAGATGGAGGATAGAATCAGAGGCAGTAATGGTTCCGTCCTGGTTTTTGATGCTGAGGATGGAGCAGAAGTGGATACTGTTCTCAGGCTTTCCCATAGCATGGCCCGTGATGGTGAGTTGCTTATTGGAAGCTTTTACCTGATGAGGAATCAGAGAGGTGAGAGAGATGTCGCAGTTGATAGCTTTCTTCTGTGTAGCTGTCAGGTGAATGGCAATCATCTTGTCCGGATGTGATGCGAAATATTCTCGCTGGTATTGTATTCCCCCTCTTGTATAACTCAATGCTGCCGTAGCGTTGTCAAGGCTCAATTCACGCTTGTAGTTACTGAATTGTCCTTTATTTGCATCTTTGATATTGATGATGGCAAGTGGCTGATAGTATTCTGAATTGTGTCCTTGTACATGCAGTTGTAAAGAGTCGGCTGCCTTGTAATCTTCTTTGAACAGAGCCTCGCGAATCTTTGGTATCCATTTGTAGGCATCCCCTCCTTCCTCGCGATTGACAGGCTTTCCTGTCCACAAGGTGATGTCGTTGAGATAGATAGAGTCATTGTTGGCTCCACCATAGATCAATGCACCTAACTTACCGTTACCGATAGGTAATGATTCTTCAAAGGCTGTAGCTGGCTTATTGTACCAAAGCTTCAGCGGTGGAATATTACTCTTTGGGACAGCCTGGAGTGTGCTTGCTGCAGAGAGTAATAGGCAAGAGATAAGTAAATGTTTCATAAGTTGGTTTGTTGGGTTTTATATAAGCAGAGGCTGTGTCATTTATTGGCAAATGGCACAGCCCCTTATGTAAATTAGTTGAATTGTCTTAAGCGTCGATGTTTGCGTATGTGGCATTCTGCTCGATAAATTCGCGGCGTGGTTCTACATCATCACCCATCAACATAGAGAAAATCTCATCAGCCTGGGCTGCGTTTTCAATAGTAACCTGCTTGAGCAAGCGTGTAGATGGTCCATAGTAGTTTCCCAAAGCTGCTCTGGATTCATCTCACCCAAACCTTTGTATCGCTGGGTGTGGATATTCTTGTCTTCTACTCCATCTCCATACTTGTCGATGAATGCCTGGCGCTGCTGCTCTGTATAGCAATACTCGCTTACCTTGCTGCGATAAGTACACTTGTAGAGTGGTGGGGTAGCGATATACAGATGGCCTTCTTCAATAACCTTTGGCATGAAACGATAGAAGAGAGTCATAATCAATGTGTCGATGTGAGAACCATCGACGTCGGCATCGGTCATGATGATAATCTTGTCGTAACGCAACTTGTCGGTATTAGCTCCTTGCTGTCTTCGCCATCTACACCGAAGCGGACACCGATACTTTGGATGATGTTCATGACAGACTCAGCTTCGAATACTTTGTGCCACTGTACCTTTTCTACATTCAGAATCTTACCACGCAATGGGAGAATAGCCTGACGGAAACGGTCGCGACCCTGCTTGGCAGAACCACCGGCGGAATCACCCTCGACGAGGAAGATCTCGCATTCTTTAGGATCCTTCATTGAGCAATCGGCAAGTTTACCAGGAAGACCACCACCTGTCATGAAGTTCTTGCGCTGTACACTCTCACGTGCCTTGCGGGCAGCTATGCGGGCCGTAGCAGCCAGGACAACCTTTTCGCAGATTCGCTTTGCCTCGTCTGGATGTTCTTCCAGATAATCAGACAAAGCCTCGTTTACAGCCTGCTGAACGGCACCTTGTACCTCGCTGTTACCGAGCTTGGTCTTGGTCTGTCCCTCAAACTGAGGTTCAGCTACCTTGATGGAAATAACGGCAGTAAGACCTTCGCGGAAGTCTTCTGGTGCAATCTCTACCTTTGCCTTCTCAATCTGCTTAGAGATGGTTGGGTCAGCTTCTGCGTAAGCCTTCAAGGTGCGGGTCAACGCCATACGGAAACCAGTCAGGTGGGTACCACCCTCAATGGTGTTGATGTTATTGACGTATGAGTGGATATTCTCAGAGTAATCTGTGTTGTACATCACGGCAATCTCGATAGGAATACCCTGCTTTTCTGTCTTCAGATAGATAACATCATCGAAGAGATGAGTGCGGTGACGGTCTACGTAACGGACGAATTCCTTCAAACCATCCTTAGCGTGGAAAACCTGCTCCTTGGTCTTACCTTCCTCGTCAGGGCGCAAATCTCTCAAGGTAATCTTGATACCTGCATTGAGGAATGCTAACTCGCGCATACGGTTGGCAATGATGTCCCACTTATAGACAGTGTGAGTAAAGATGGTTGGATCTGGCCAGAACTGCTGGCGTGTACCGCGCTTGTTGGTTTCACCTACCACCTTAACCGGATAGAGAGGCTTACCCTTCTCATATTCCTGCTGGTAGATTTTGCCGCCACGGAATACCTGTGATAACATGTGGGTAGAAAGTGCATTCACACAACTTACACCCACACCATGTAAACCGCCAGATACCTTGTAAGAACTTGTCGAACTTACCACCTGCGTGAAGCACGGTCATAACGACTTCGAGGGCTGATTTATGTAGTTTCTCGTGCATATCCACAGGGATACCACGACCATTATCTTCTACGGTGATAGAGTTGTCTTCGTTGATGGTAACTTCGATGTCGGTACAGTAGCCCGCCATTGCTTCGTCAATAGAGTTGTCTACAGTTTCGTTTACCAAGTGGTGAAGACCCTTTTCGGAGATGTCACCAATATACATCGCCGGACGTTTGCGAACAGCTTCCAGGCCTTCCAGAACCTGAATGTTACTCGCAGAGTAATTATTTGCGTTGTTTTGATTTTCTGCCATTTTAGTATTGTCTTATTTCCGTGCAAAGATACTAAAAAAGCTGAGAAACAGGAACTTTTGTTTGTGAAAAATCACCAAAAAGTGAAGAAAAAACGTAGAATGTGAACTTTAGCGGCAAAAGTGTCTTGAAAAAGCAGTTTTATAATCGTTTTGCGCGTTTTTATAGGGTATGTTGTAGTATAAAACCGGTTGTGATGGGAAGATTTTATGATGCAGGAAATGGATAGTCGGGTTCATAGAAAAGAATAAGGCTGCGACCCTATAAAGGATTGCAGCCTTATTTATTTTTTTGCTTTGACTTATAAGTTAGGCCAACTTAGCGATGTGCTTTGTAAGACCAGACTTCAAGTTTGCAGCCTTGTTGTCGTGGATAACGTTGATCTTAGCCAACTTGTCTAAAAGCTTCTGAACAGTAGGATAGAGCTTTGCAGCCTCTTCCTTGTCAGACATGTTGCGCAACTTGCGGACAGCATTGCGCATAGTCTTTGCATAATACTTGTTGTGCAAAGCCTTCTTCTTGTCCTGACGGATTCTCTTGATTGATGATTTGTGATTTGCCATCTTCTTTATGTTATTTTTTTTATTTCTTAAATGTTTGTAGTCCCTAGCAGAGTCGAACTGCTCTTTAGAGAATGAAAATCTCTCGTCCTAACCGATAGACGAAGGGACCATTGCTTATTTGCGGGTGCAAAGTTACTACTTTTATTTGAATCTAGCAAATTTTTCAATGGAAATTTTCGCTAAATGCGCATTTTTTTTG
>ENA-OQER01001304-OQER01001304.1-human-gut-metagenome-genome-assembly--contig:-NODE-1304-length-12293-cov-1.962683_pt1 | contig 12293 bp, 18 predicted proteins | sample MGYA00242797_ERZ504639 | MGnify/ENA primary metagenome ERZ504639 (study PRJEB26092, sample SAMD00036306) | human gut metagenome | host: Homo sapiens | study: EMG produced TPA metagenomics assembly of...
ATTTATTTTTTGCCGGTAATACGGAAGGGTTTAAATATTTTCTTTCTATAAGGGTATTGAATTCTGCACCAAAGAAAAGAATGATTATGCATATATACATCCAGATAAGCAGAAGCATAAAGGTTGTAAGGCTTCCGTATGTATATGAATATTTTACCATATAGGTAATGTATAGAGAATATAGTTCGGAAAATAAAAACCATCCAATACTGGCTATAAATGCACCTGGTATTTCTTCTATAATATGTTTTTTCTTATTTGGTATAAATGTGTACATAACTGAGAAAATAAAGTCAGCAAAGCAGGCACTAAAAACAGCCTGTTTGAAAAAATTGCATTTATTACTATGAATTTTCCGCCAAGACTGGCAAGACGGTTCTGAAGGAATGCAATCAGATGTTCTCCAAAAACGATGATTAAAAAGGCTGGCAGCTATTGATAATAAAAAGTATAAGTGCGTACAGACTTGAAAATATTCTCTGGATAAACCAGCTTCTGTTATACTCACAGTTATTTATCTTGTTAAGACATCTTTTTATAGTCATAAATCCTTTGCCTGCTGACCATAAAAGACCAATTGCAGTTAAAGAAAGCAAAGCAACTGAGGATGAGCTTTCAATGTCTGTGAATATATTTATAAGCATGGGATGAAATTCCTGCGGAATTATGTTCTCAAGCAGATCTAAAAGGTCAGAAGAAGTAACAGGAAAATAATGTATTATATTAATAAGTGCTATTATGAACGGCATAAAGCTCAACAAAAGATAGTAGCATGTCTGCGCAGCATAAGCAGTTATTTTATCTTCGTTGATTTTCTTTGCTGTTTCCTGAACGGTGAATAGTATTCTTGCAAGTTTCATATATACTCCTGTTTGTGTTTTGTTATGACATTATATGTTATTTTAGCCAAATTATCAATAAGGTCTGTAATAACTTGCATTTACAACAGCTTTTATGTAAAATAAATAAGTTAAAGATAAGAAAGGTATGGTTGTTGTAATGGGGATTAGCGTTAAATTAGAGGCTTTTTGAGGGCCCACTTGATCTTTTGCTGCATCTTATAGATAAAAACAAAGTTAATATATATGATATTCCTATTGCTGATATTACTGAGCAGTATATGGAATATGTAAGAAAGATGCAGGAAGAGAATCTTGATATTGTAAGTGAGTTCCTTGTCATGGCAGCAACATTACTTGATATAAAATGCAGGATGCTGCTTCCTAAGGAAGTTGATGAGGAAGGAAACGAAGAAGATCCAAGAGCAGAGCTTGTGGAACAGCTGCTTGAGTATAAGCTGTTTAAGGCTATGGCAGAGGAACTTAAAGGACAGCAGCTTGATGCAATAAAAACTTATTATAGAAAACCTGACATACCAGAAGAGGTTAGTGGATACACACCGCCTGTTGATTTGAATGAAGTGGTTGGGGATGTGAATCTTATTAAACTGAATGCAATATTTGCAGATGTTATGAAAAGAAAAGAAGACAAGGTTGATCCTGTAAGGAGCAAGTTTGGAAAGATTGAAAAAGAAGAAGTTACTATGTCAGAAAAGCTTGTGGATATTAAAGCATTCATGATGGAGCATAAAAGTTTCAGCTTCAGGGAGCTCCTTATGAAGGGGGCATCAAAGGTTTCGGTTATTGTGACATTCCTTGTAGTGCTTGAGCTTATGAAAACTGGTTTCATAACAGTGAAGCAGGAAGGAACCTGCGAAGAAATATATATAGATGTGACTGGTAATCCTGAAATGATTGAAGATATATCAGAGGACTAGGATATATGTGTAAAAGTGCGGAAATGGAGATTGTATAATGAATATAAAACAAACAGAGGGAGCTATAGAAGCAATACTTTTTAGATGGGAGAGTCGGTAGAAGCAGAAAAGATTGCAGCTGCGATAGATCACGATGTTGATACAACAATCAGAATGATTCATAATATGATGGATAATTATGAAGCTGAGGGAAGAGGGATAAAAATAATAGAACTTGATGGAAGCTTCCAGCTGTGCACCAAGCAGGAGTATTATGATACTCTTATAAAGGTATGCAGTCAGCCTAAAAATACACATTGTCAGATGCGGCACTTGAAACATTGTCAATAATAGCCTATAAGCAGCCAATAACTAAGATGGAGATTGAAAAGATAAGAGGTGTTAATTCTGACAGGGCAGTAAACAAGCTTGTAGAGCTTGAACTGGTTAAAGAAGTTGGACGGCTTGATGCACCGGGACGTCCAATGCTTTTTGGTACAACAGAAGAGTTTTTAAGAACATTTGGCGTACAGTCAATAGATGAACTTCCAGTTATAAGTGAGGACATGATCGAACAGTATAAAGAAGAGGCAGAATATGAGGTTTTAAGTGAAATAAAATCTGAGGAAGAAGATGACGATGGCCAGCTTACCTTAAATATCTGATGTTTGAAACAGTAACTCAGACACATAAAATAAATTAAAATAAAATGGAGGTACTACAATACTATGGAAAGATTAAATGCATGGAATAAGTATGATGAAGATATGAAAAAGAAGGTTTTTGATTTCGCTGATGAATACAGAAGATTCATATCTTTATGTAAAACTGAAAGAGAATGTGTAGAAGAAGGTGTACGTATATTAAAGGCATCTGGTTATAAAGACCTTAAAGACGTTATAGCTGCTGATGAAAGCTTAAGGCAGGAGATAAGGTGTATGCTGTTAATATGAATAAAGCAATTGTAGCCTTTAATATAGGAGAAACTTCAATAGAGTCAGGCATGAATATATTAGGAGCACATATAGATTCTCCAAGACTTGATATTAAGCAGAATCCATTATATGAGGAAACAGGACTTGTGCTTCTTGATACACATTATTATGGCGGAATCAAGAAGTATCAGTGGGTTGCAACACCTCTTGCACTTCATGGTGTAGTTGCACTTAAAGACGGAACGACAGTTAAAGTAGTTATCGGCGAGGATATGGATGATACTGTAGTGGGCATATCAGATCTTCTTATTCATCTTGCATCAGAACAGATGGACAAGAAGGCAGCTAAGGTTGTAGAAGGAGAGGCACTGATATTCTTGTTGCAGTATGCCACTAAAGAATGAGGAAACAAAGAGTGATAAGGAAGACTGTAAAGATGCAGTAAAAAAGAATATACTTGCAATATTAAAAGAAAAATATGGTATAGAAGAAGAGGATTTCATGTCAGCCGAGTTAGAGGCAGTTCCAGCAGGTCCAGCCAGAGATTATGGTATAGACAGAAGCATGATAATAGGTTATGGACATGATGACAGAGTGTGTGCATATCCATCACTTATTGCACTTGTTAATGCTGACATGCCAAAAAGGACTGGCGTATGCATACTTGTCGATAAGGAAGAGATAGGAAGTGTTGGAGCAACTGGCATGCAGTCAAGATTCTTTGAAAATATGGTTGCAGAGGTTATGGACAGATGTGGTGAATATAGCGAGCTTAAGTTAAGAAGAGCTCTTGCGAACTCTTACATGCTTTCATCAGATGTAAGTGCTGCATATGACCCTAATTATGCATCAGTTTTTGAAAAGAAAAATGCTGCATATTTTGGTAAAGGCATGGTGTTTAATAAGTACACAGGGGCAAGAGGAAAGAGTGGCTCTAATGATGCTTCAGCAGAGTTTGTTGGAAAGTTAAGAAAAGTCATGGATGATGCGGATGTTGCATTCCAGACCGCAGAGCTTGGAAAAGTTGATATTGGTGGCGGCGGAACAATAGCATATATTCTTGCTAACCTTGATATGAATGTTATAGATAGTGGTATTGCGGTACAGAATATGCATGCTCCATATGAAGTAATAAGTAAGGCAGACCTTTATGAAACATTAAAGGGATATGAAGCATTTCTTAAGAATGCATAAGAAAATTCTAAGCTTGTAAAATATAAAAAAATAGATGTATATTTTAAAGAAAGGTATTGTACAGATGAAGTGGAACAGATATTCTATTAAGACAACAACAGCAGCTATTGATTTTATCAGCAGTGCACTTGCGGATATAGGGATAGAGGGAATAGAGATACAGGATAATGTGCAGCTTACACAGGAAGAAGCTAAGACTATGTTTGTTGATTTTATTCCTGAACTTCCACCTGATGATGGAACAGCAGTTGTTAATTTCTATATAGATTCAGATGAAGATGACGGCACTCTTGTAAAGAAAGCAGAACAGGAGCTTGAAGATTTAAGAATGTTTGTTGATATAGGTGAAGGAACTATCACAAGCTCAGAAACCGAAGATAAGGACTGGATTAATAACTGGAAACAGTACTGGCATACATTTACTATTGGCAATCTATATATTAAGCCTACATGGGAAGCTGTTACAGACGATATGAAGGGTCACCCGGTTCTTAGTATTGATCCGGGTACTGCTTTTGGTACAGGTTCACATGAAACAACAAGAATGGTTATAAAACAGCTTGAAAAGTATGTTAAGCCTGGAGATAATGTTCTTGATGTAGGATGTGGAAGCGGAATATTATCGGTAGTAGCACTAAAATATGGTGCAGCACATGCTTTTGGAACAGATCTTGATCCTAATGCTATAATTGCATCACATGAGAATTCAGAACAGAATAATATTAAACCAGAACAGTTTGAAGTTATAGAGGGTAATATTATAGATGATAAGTCGGTTAAGGATGCCTGTGGCTATGAATGTTATGATATAGTATGTGCTAATATTCTTGCTGATGTTTTGGAACCTCTTTCAGTTAACATACATGAACATATGAAGGAGGGAGCTTATTTTATAACCTCAGGTATAATTAATACTAAAGAGAACGAAGTAGTGGAAAGTTTTAAAAAGAATCCTGAACTTGAAATAGTTGAAATAAACCATGACGGTGAATGGGTTAATGTGACTGCGAGACGCAGGAACAAAACTGATATGCGCACAAAACATGCGTAGAAATGAGGAATATTATGTATCATTTTTTTGCAGAGCATGAAAATATATCAGATGATTATATTGATATACGTGGTGGAGATGTCAATCACATTAAGAATGTTATAAGACTTAAGGTGGGAGATGAGGTGCTTATAAGCAGTGGAGATAATTATGATTATCTTTGCAGTATAGAGCATATAAGTGATGATGTTGTAACAGCAAAAATCATTGAAACAAGAGAAAAGATGAATGAGCTTCCTGTTAAAGTATATCTTTTTCAGGGACTTCCAAAGGCAGACAAGATGGAACTTATAATCCAGAAAATGGTTGAACTTGGGGTTTATGAAATAGTTCCGGTTTCTATGAAAAGAAGTGTTGTCAGGCTGGATGAAAAAAAAGCCAGAACGAAGACTGCACGTTGGAATGCAATATCAGAGAGTGCAGCAAAGCAAAGTAAGAGAAGCATAATACCTAGTGTATCAGAAGTGCTTAGCTTTAAGCAGGCATTAGAAAGGGCAAAGGAGCTTGACATGCTTTTACTTCCGTATGAGTGTGCCGAAGGTATGGCATATACCAGAATGGTTGTATCTAAGATTAAACCAGGACAGTCTGTAGGGATATTTATCGGACCTGAAGGTGGGTTTGATGGAGATGAGTTAAAGCTTGCCAGGGAAGCAGAATGTAATATAATAACACTTGGAAAGCGTATATTAAGAACAGAAACAGCAGGGATGATGCTGATGTCAGTTATTATGTATAATATGGAAGAATAATATTAGCTATTAGGAATGGAGTTAACATGCAGGCATATCTTGATAATTCAGCCACAACAAGTGTGCACCACAGGTTGTTGATGTGTGTGTGAAGGTTATGCAGGAGGATTATGGTAATCCTTCATCAAAGCATATGAAGGGCGTTGAAGCTGAAAATTATATAAAAGATGCTAAAGAGACTATAGCAAAGACATTAAAATGTCAGGATAAAGAGATACTCTTTACATCTGGTGGAACAGAGTCTAACAATATGGCAATTATAGGAACTGCCATGGCTAATAAAAGAAAAGGTAACCATGTGATTGTGTCGTCAGTGGAACATTCATCGGTAAAGGAGCCTTTTAATTTTCTTGAGGAGCAAGGGTTTAAGGTTACTTATCTTAAGGTCGATAGTAAAGGAATAGTTGATATTGAAGAACTTAAGAATGCTCTTGATGATGAAACTATACTTGTATCTGTCATGTATACTAACAATGAGATTGGAGCAGTTGAACCGATTGAAGAAATCGGACATATAGTTAAAAGCTACAACCCTGATATAGTATTTCATGTAGATGCTATACAGGCATATGGCAAGTTTAAGATTATACCTAAAAAACTAGGCATAGATCTTCTTTCAGTAAGCGGTCATAAGATACATGGACCTAAAGGCAGCGGCTTTTTGTATATAAAGGATAAGACAAGAATCAAGCCTATAATATATGGAGGCGGACAACAGAAGGGTATGCGTTCTGGAACAGAAAATGTTCCTGCTATAGCTGGGCTTTCGGCAGCTGTAAAACTTATATATAATGAAATTTGATGCTAAGATTGACAGGTTGTATGAACTCAAAGATTATTTTATATCGCAGCTTGAACAGTTAGAAGACGTACAGATTAATTCATTAAGGGGAAGAGAAGTGCACCACAGATTGTAAGTGCAAGCTTTAGGGGTGTGAGAGCAGAAGTGCTGCTGCATGCACTTGAAGACAGGCAGATATATGTATCATCAGGTTCTGCATGTTCGTCTAATAAACCAGGGCTTAGCAATACACTTGTTGCAATAGGTCTTGATAAAGACCTGTTAGATAGTACAATAAGATTCAGTTTCTGCTATGATACAACAAAGGATGAGCTTGATTATACTATAAAGACACTTAAAGAATTATTGCCAGTATTAAGAAAATATACAAGACATTAGGAAAGGGAGATGAATGATGTACAAAGCTTTTTTGATAAAATATGGAGAGATAGGTGTAAAGGGTAAAAACAGATATCTTTTTGAAGATGCACTTGTAAGACAGATCAGATTCGCACTTGCTAAGGTGGATGGTGACTTTATCGTATCAAAGGAAAATGGAAGAATATATGCAACAGCTGGAAGTGAATTTGATTATGATGAAACAGTTGAAGCGTTAAAAACAGTATTTGGAATAATAGGTATATGTCCGGTTGTCCAGATAGAGGATAATGGTTTCGATGATCTTGCAGAACATGTTATTAAGTATATAGATGAAGCATATCCGGATAAGAATATAACTTTTAAGGTTGATGCCAGACGTGCAAGAAAGAATTATCCTATGAATTCTATGGAGATTAACATGGAAATGGGTGGAAGAATCCTTGAAGCATTTCCAGAAATGAAGGTCGATGTCCATAATCGCAGGTGCTTTTGCAGATTGAAATAAGAAAGAATATTAATATATATTCGATAGAGATTCCAGGACCAGGCGGTATGCCTATAGGAACAGCAGGTAAAGCTATGCTTCTTCTGTCTGGTGGAATAGATAGTCCTGTTGCAGGGTACATGATAGCAAAAAGAGGTGTCCAGATAGAGGCAACTTATTTTCATGCACCACCATATACAAGTGAACGTGCAAAGCAGAAGGTAGTTGATCTTGCCAGACTTGTGTCAAAATATGCAGGCCCTATTGTACTTAATGTAGTTAACTTTACAGATATCCAGCTTGCTATATATGAGAAGTGTCCTCATGATGAGCTTACTATAATCATGAGAAGATACATGATGAAGATAGCGGAAGAACTTGGTAAAGAAAGCAAATGTATGGGACTTATCACAGGTGAGAGTATAGGACAGGTTGCCAGCCAGACTATGCATAGCCTGTATTGTACTAATGAGGTATGTACTATGCCTGTTTACAGACCTGTTATCGGCTTTGATAAGCAGGAAATCATAGATATATCAGAAAGAATTGGAACATACGAAACATCTATACAGCCATTTGAAGACTGCTGTACAATATTTGTAGCAAAGCATCCGGTTACTAAGCCAAATCTTAATATAATAAAGCAGCACGAACATAACCTTGATGAGATTATAGAACAGCTTATGAAAACAGCTATTGAAACAACATGAAAAAATAATAGTTAATAAAACAAAAATAAAAAAATGGATGCCACACTTATGTGTGACATCCTGTATTTCCAATATAACTTAACATTACTATCATGTGTGAATATGAATTCATGATGAAGAAAGCTATATATACCATATCATATAAAACTGATTATACGATATAAGGCTTTAATACTGCAAGTATTGTGTCGATATCATTCTCAGCATGAATGTTAAGATCAATTGGCTTAGAAAGATCAAGACTGAAGATACCCATGATAGATTTTGCATCTATTACATATCTTCCTGATACAAGATCAAAGTCTACGTCAAACTTAGTAATATCGTTAACAAAAGACTTAACTTTATCGATTGAGTTTAATGAAATCTGAACTGTTTTCATTGAGCTACCTCCCACATAGAATAATTACTTATGTATTAATTATAATGTTTAAATGGGTTATGTCAAGAATAAAGTGAGTATAAAAAATAGCACAGTATATATGTGCGGAAATGAGGAAATGTTGAAAAAAGCAGCTATACATAATCTTGGGGTGTAAAAGTTAACTCATATGAAGCTGAATCAATGGAGCTTATGCTTAAGAATGCGGGATATGAGATAGTACCATTTGATGAGAATATAATTGCGGATGTATATATTATTAATACGTGTTCAGTAACTAATATAGCAGACAGAAAATCACGACAGATGCTTCATAAGGCAAAGAAAATGAATCCTTTGGCGGTTGTTGTTGCAGCAGGATGTTATGTACAGCCGACGAGGATGGCGTAAGGAGTGATGAAGCAGTAGATATTGTTATTGGAAATAATATGAAGATTAATATTGTTGATGTGCTTGAAGAATATTTCAAGGATAACAGCCGTGATGATTATGTGCTTGATATTAACAATAAAGAAACAACATATGAAGAACTTAAAAATAGATAAAGTGACTGAACATACAAGGGCATATATAAAGATTCAGGATGGATGTAACCAGTTTTGCTCTTATTGTATAATACCATATACAAGAGGAAGAATCAGGAGCCGTTCTGCCATAGATATAGTAGATGAGGTTAAAAGACTGGCTTTAAATGGATATAAGGAGATTGTACTGACTGGTATTCATCTTTCTTCTTATGGAAAGGATACAGGAAAGGAAACGCTTCTTGATGTTATAAAGCTTGTGCATGAGGTAGACGGAATTGAACGTATTCGTCTTGGTTCCCTTGAGCCAAGAATAGTAACAGATGAATTTGTAGGTGAAATAAGTAAACTATACAAGCTGTGTCCGCATTTCCATCTTTCACTGCAGAGTGGATGTGATAAAACACTTAAAGCAATGAATAGAAAATATACTTCTAAAGAATATCTTGATGGATGTAATATATTGAGAAAATATTATAAAAATCCAGCTATAACAACAGATGTCATAGTAGGTTTTCCAGGAGAAACAGATGAAGATTTTGATATAACAAAAGCATTTCTTGAAAAAGTACATTTTTATGAGATGCATATATTCAAATATTCAAGAAGAAAAGGCACAGTTGCGGATAAGATGGCGGATCAGGTTGATGACAGGGTTAAAACAGTGAGAAGCAATGAGCTTATACAACTTGAAGAAAAAATGTCTCTTGAATATAGAAAGCTATATGAGAAATCCTGTATGAATGTGCTTATAGAAGAAAAACAGCTTGTTGATGGTAAAGAATATTATACTGGATACACAATGAATTATATCAGAGTGCTTGTGCCAGCAAAACAGTTAGAAAACGGAAATGAATGTATAGTAATAACATATATAAGGTAAATTGCCTTGGGTTGATGCATCTGGAAATATATGTATGGTGAAGTGGTATGTGATTATTGAAATATAGGCTGTTAAGAAAGTAAGTTCAGAAATGGCACAAACAATTTTACATAATTTATAAAAATTTAATAAAAGGGTGGAAAATGCTATGACCAGATTAAGAAAGAATGAAAAAGGTATGATTCTGGCAATTGATATGGGCAACACTAATATTGTTATAGGTTGCGTAGATGATAATGGTGTACTGTTTGAAGAAAGATTATCAACGGATTTTTCTAAAACAGAATTAGAATATGCAATAGGATTTAAAAACTGTATTGGAATTGTATAATATGGATTCACATGATATAAAGGGAGCAATAATGTCATCAGTTGTTCCTCAGCTTTCTAATATTATAAAGTCTGCTGTAGAAAAAACAATAGGAATATCGCCTTTAATAGTAGGACCTGGTATAAAAACAGGACTTAATATTCTTATGGATCAGCCAAGACAGGTTGGTAGTGACCAGATAGTAGATGCAGTGGCTGCACTTAAGGTATATGGTGCCCCTGCTATTATTATAGATATGGGAACGGCTACGACTATGAGTGTGGTTGATGAAAATGAGAATTATATAGGCGGCGTAATACTCCCAGGTATAAGAGTGTCTGTAGATTCTTTAGTTTCAAGAACAGCACAGCTTCCAAGAATTGCACTTGATGCACCTAAAAGTGTTATGGGCAAGAATACGATAGACTGTATGAAGAGTGGGGTAGTATATGGTAATGCTTCATGTATTGATGGAATGATAGACAGAATGATAGAAGCAAATGGATTTAATAAGAATGGAACTAAGGCTGTAACAATAGTGGCAACAGGTGGACTTTCAGAAGTGATAATTCCGCATTGCAGACATGATATTAAGGTTGATCCAGGACTTCTTTTAAAGGGGCTTAGTATAATATATGATAAGAATGTGGAATAAGAGCATGGATTTTACAGAATGGAGATAGTTATGTTAAAGGGTAAAAATGTACTTTTGTGTGTAACTGGCAGTATAGCAGCATATAAAATAGCAGAGCTTGCAAGCAGTCTTGTAAAGAAGCATTGCAATGTTGATGTTATTATGACAAAAAATGCGACTAATTTCATTAATCCGATTACATTTGAAACGCTTACAGGTAATAAATGTATGGTTGATACGTTTGACAGGAACTTTCAGTTTAATGTTGAGCATGTGTCACTTGCAAAGAAGGCAGATTGTGTTATGGTGGCACCTGCATCTGCAGATATTATAGGAAAAATGGCAAATGGCATAGCAGATGATATGTTAACAACGACAGTGCTGGCATGCAGATGTAAGATTATGGTTTCGCCAGCAATGAATACCAACATGTATGATAATGCTATTGTTCAGGATAATATCAAAAAGCTTATACATTATGGAATGAAAATCATAGAACCTGACAGCGGATATCTTGCATGTGGCGATACAGGAAAAGGAAAAATGCCATCACCAGAAGTTCTGGAATGGTATATATTAAGAGAAATAGCTAAGAAAAAGGATATGAAAGGTATGAATGTCTGCGTAACAGCAGGACCTACCAGGGAAATTATAGATCCAGTACGTTTTATATCGAATAATTCTACTGGAAAAATGGGATATGCAATTGCAAAGGAAGCAATGCTAAGAGGAGCTGATGTTACTCTGATATCAGGAAAGGTCAATATTGCACCAGTTCCATTTGTAAAGCTGGTAGATGTCATATCTGCAAAAGATATGTATGATGAGGTTATAAAAGCAGCAGAAGATTCAGATATTGTTATAAAGGCAGCAGCAGTAGCAGATTATCGTCCGGCTGTGGTAAGTGACAATAAGATTAAGAAAAAAGATGGTGATATGTCTATAGAACTTACCAGAACAGAGGATATTATTGGTACACTTGGCAAAAATAAGAAAAAAGAACAGTTTTTATGCGGATTTTCTATGGAAACAGAAAATATGCTTGAGAATTCAAAGGCAAAGCTTGATAAAAAGAATCTTGATATGATAGTTGCCAATAATGTGAAAGTTAAAGGTGCAGGATTTGGAACAGATACTAATGTTGTAACTATAATAACAAGAAATGATTGCAGGGAATTGCCAATTATGTCAAAAGAAGAAGTTGCAGATGAAATATTGTCTTATATAATGCAGCTTAAAAAAGAAAAACATTAAAATAAACATGAGATATATCCCGTCAAAGCCAGTAATAAAGCCACTTTGAGGGATTTTAAAATAGTTTATCTCATTAAATTTAAAAAAAATCGAAAAAAAGTTGAAAAAAAGTTGTTGACATATCCTGGGTGTGGTGATATTATAATCAAGTCGCCGCGATACGGCAGCGACAAAAACTTAAAGAAACACTGATAAACACTGGGTTCTTTAAGAACTGAACTTTGATAACTGAACAGAAAGACAACCTTGAAAATTCTTTTTA
>ENA-OQER01001305-OQER01001305.1-human-gut-metagenome-genome-assembly--contig:-NODE-1305-length-12290-cov-2.272795_pt1 | contig 12290 bp, 14 predicted proteins | sample MGYA00242797_ERZ504639 | MGnify/ENA primary metagenome ERZ504639 (study PRJEB26092, sample SAMD00036306) | human gut metagenome | host: Homo sapiens | study: EMG produced TPA metagenomics assembly of...
CGAAAAAAGAACGGTATCGCGGATATAATCAGGCTGCGCTTTTTGGCAGGGCACTGTCAGAAAAAATGGATATTCCGTGTATTCCGCGTCTGATGATCCGGGTGAAAGATACACGGCCACAGAAAGAACTGAATGGCAGAGAAAGAGAAAATAATGTCAAAAATGCTTTTCAGAGTTCGGATAATGTAGTAAAATATAAGAGAATTCTGATTGTGGATGATATTTATACAACCGGATCTACAGTAGAAGCTGTAGCGGAGAGATTAAAAGAAGCGGGTGCGGAACAGGTTTATGTGCTGACTGCCTGCATTGGCAGAGGCTTTTAGGAGGGATACTATGGAAGTAAGAAATTGTAAATGTGTGGCAGATTGTTTAATGTTTTGAACAATGAGCGTATCTGTCCGGCATGTCAGAAGAAATTGGAAGATAAATTTCATGAAGTCAAACAGTATCTCGAGGATCATCGGGTGCTTCGGTAGAACAGACAGCAACGGATAATGATATATCAACCAAACAGATCCGGCAGTGGGTAAAGGAAGAAAGATTGATTCTTTCCTCGGCTACGGAAGCAGGGATTGTATGTGAAAAATGTGGCAAACCGATCCGCACGGGACGCTTTTGTGATAAATGCAAGGAAAGAATGGCAAACGAATTTCAGAATGCCTATCAGAAACCGGAACCTAAGATGGAAGACTTACGCTCTACCAGAGACAGGGACCGTATGAGATATTTAAAAAATGAATAGTGGACAAATAACCAGACCCCGGATATTTCCGGGGCTTTTTTCATGGAAACGGGCGATTGGAAAACAGACTTTGAAAAAAGAACTATCTATGGTATAATAGCAAATAATGCATCATTGTGTCCAAATTCCGGGATGCGTTCGAGACAGGAGTTATCTATGATCAGTGAAGAACGGGTAAAAGAATTATATCATCTTGCAGCATTTGATGAATATGAAAATAAAAAATATCATCAGGCGGGAGAATATACGATGTGGGACTATGTAGGAAAAGAAATTGTAAAAAGTTTCTTTTCGGGAACCATCGCATTTATTCTTCTGATTGTGTTCTGGGGACTCGGGGATATTGATACAATTACGAAATGGATCAATCGCGTGGATCTTACGACGTCGTCCCGAAACTTATTGTTGCATATGCCGGATTTATGATCGTGTATCTTCTGATTACCGCACTGATCTATTGTGCCCGGTATGCAAAAGGCTATCGCAAGATGAAAGCATATGGAAATCATCTGAAGAGAGCGCGCAGATTACTGCGGGAAGAAAAATAAAGGATGGGGCATAACAGGGAGGATTTATGACGAAGTTGTTGGAAATAAAGGATCAGCTGATCCGGTTTTACAGTAAATATGAAACATATCTGTATCCGATCGTAAAATTTGCCGTTGCACTGGCTCTTTTTACCGTGATCAATACCAATATCGGATTCATGGAGAAAATCAGCCGGTTTCCGGTGGCGTTACTGCTGGCGCTTGTCTGTGCCATTCTGCCGACTGGTGCCATATTATGGATTGGCGCAATTGTGGTGCTTGCGGATATGTATGCGCTTTCCATGGAAGTAGCACTTACCGCACTGATTTTGTTTGCGATTCTGTTCTTTGTATATTTTCGTTTCGCACCGAAAGACGGACTGACGGTTGTGCTTACACCGCTGTGCTTTAAACTGCATATTCCGTATGTGATGCCGGTTGGCAGCAGCCTGCTGCGCAGTGCATATTCCGTGATCGGAGTGGTATGCGGTACGATTGTCTATTATTTCCTGGACGGAATTCACCGGAATGCAGGAGCACTGATGAGTGCGGCAAATGCAGATGAGGAACAGTCTTCTTCCAAATTTGATATTTCGGTGGGGCAGTTTCTGGGAAATAAAGAAATGTATCTGGTAATCGTTATCTTTGTGATTACTGCCATTGTAGTTTATCTGGTACGCCGGATGGAAGTGGATAATGCCTGGACACTGGCAATTATTTCCGGTGCGCTTATTCAGATTGCCGGATTATTTGTAGGTTATATTGTTCTTGGAGTTACAGGAAAGACATTATGGCTGATAGCCGGCAATATTATTTCCCTGCTTATTGCATTTATCCTTCAGTTTCTGTTTATGAATCTGGATTATGCGCGGACCGAACGGGTGCAGTTTGAGGATGATGATTACTATTATTATGTCAAGCTGTGCCGAAGAAAATGGTCGCTGTCCGTGAGGTTACGGTAAAACATTTCGGAAATACCGCAAGCATGGGAAAGCGGATTGACCATAGCAGATCCGTGCTGTCTCCGGAAGAGGAAGAGAACAGCCGGAAGGTTATTGCGAAAGAACTTGACATTGATGAGGATTTACTCAAATAAGGGGAACGAAGCATCAAAATAATGAAATGAAGAAAAGAGGAGCCAGATGCAAAATTTTCTGGGAACATTAAGCCAATTTTATGACAATGCAACAGGATTGTTCGGTATGCCGGATATCTCTTTTTCCTTTGTGGATATCGTGGAAATACTGATCATTTCCTTCCTGTTTTATCATATTCTGCTTTGGATTAAAAATACGCGTGCGTGGAATCTGTTCAAAGGAATCATCGTGATTCTGCTGTTTGTACTCGTTGCAGCAATCTTTCAGATGAATACCATCCTCTGGCTGGCAGAAAATACGTTGAGTGTCGGACTGACGGCCCTGGTGATTATTTTCCAGCCGGAACTCGGAAGGCACTTGAGAATCTTGGCGGAAAAAATGTTTTGGGAAAGTTATTTGACTTTGAAAAGTAGAGGAAAATAAATTTTCCGACCACACAATTGACGAACTGATCAAAGCTTGTTATGCCATGGGGAAAGTAAAAACCGGGTGCCCTGATCGTAATAGAAGATGAAATCCTGTTAAATGAATATGTGAGAACAGGAATTGATATTGATGCAATTATCAGCAGCCAGCTGTTAATTAATATATTTGAAAAAAATACTCCGCTTCATGACGGAGCGGTTATTGTACGTGGAGACCGTGTGGTTTCCGCGACCTGTTATCTGCCATTGTCGGACAGTATGACACTGAGCAAGATCTGGGAACCAGACACCGTGCAGCTGTAGGAATCAGTGAAGTGAGCGATTCACTGACGATCGTAGTTTCGGAGGAAACCGGTAAGGTATCAATCGCTATGCGGGGACAGATTTACCGGAATGTCAATGCGGATTTTCTGAGAGGCAAATTAAAGTATCTGCAGAACAGAAATCAACAGGTGACCAAACTGAGACTGCTGAAAAGGAGGTTTATGAATGGCAAAAAAAGATTCTAAAAACCTTGGTGAATAATCTGGGCTTTAAAATTCTGGCTGTAGTTCTTGCATTTATCTTATGGCTGGTTGTATATAATATTGATGATCCGAAAAAATCAAAAAACATTTACAACAAATGTAACGGTAGAAAATGCGTCCGCAGTTACAGATATGAACAAGTGCTATGAAGTGCTGGACGGAACCAACACGGTTACCTTTACTGTGACCGGAAAACGCAGTGAACTTGAAAAACTTGATGACACCGATTTCTCTGCGGTGGCAGATATGAACCGTCTGATCATAAATGACAAGGGGAATAAGGCAAGTGTTCCGATCGAGATCAGTGCCAAGCGGACGTATACATCCGTGAGCATTAACAATAAAAACAAATATATGGAACTTTCTCTGGAAGATCTCATGAGCAGAAGATTTATGATTTCTGCGGACACCAGCGGAAAAGTGGCAGCGGGATATGCCCTCGGAGAAGTTTCCGTGACAAACCCGAATGTTTTGAACGTGTCGGGACCGGCATCTATTGTGAAAAAGTAGATAAGGTTGTGGCTACGATTGATGTGGATGGAATGTCATCGAATCTGACGGATAATGTGATTCCGGTTCTCTATGATTCGGATGGAAATGAAGTGGATACCACCCAGCTGAAGCTGAGCAATACGACAGTGACGATTTCGGCAAAAATACTGAGTGTAAAGGAAGTACCGCTTGTATTTTCGACAACAGGAACCCATACGGGGAATATCGTGTAGTGGAGATCAGCAGTACACCGGATACCGTGAAACTGAAAGGGGCATCCAATGTACTCAATCCGCTTGTTTCACTTGAAATTCCGGCAAACGTAATCAATGTGAGCGGGGCAAGGGAAGATGTAAAGACAACGATTGATATTTCCGAATATCTGCCGGACGGCGTGGAACTGGTAGATTCTTCTGCGGCATCCGTTACGGTAACCGTCAGAATTGAAGCGTATGCGTCCAGAACCTATCATCTGCAGACATCTGATATCAGGGTGAACAGTCTGCCGGACGGCCTGAACTTATCTTTTGATAAGGCACAGGTTTCTGTGACGGTAAGTGGTCTGCAGGATGATCTGAATAAGCTGAATGCATCGGATCTGGCAGCATCCATTGATGCCTCCCGGCTGAGCGAGGGAACGCATCAGGTGGAACTTTCACTGAAACTGGATGAAGATCATTATGCATATCAGCCGATTACTGTCAGCGTTACCGTGAAAGCGAAGAATACACAGGACGGAGATACTTCGACAGACAGCGGTGAGGATACCGGCGAATAGTAAAGTATATAAAGGAGTTATAATTATTATGGCAAGAATGTTTGGAACCGATGGAGTCAGAGGAGTTGCGGGGACAGAGCTTACAATTGAACTTGCAATGAAGCTCAGGTCAGGCGGCGCTTATGTTTTAACAAAGGAACAGTCCCACCAGCCGACAATCATCATTGGATGTGATACAAGAATTTCCGGAGGAATGCTTGCAAATGCATTGATGGCAGGAATTTGTTCAGTTGGAGCAAATGCTATTTTTGTGGGAGTTGCTCCGACACCTGCAATTGCATATCTTACAAGGAAACATAAAGTAGATGCAGGGGTTGTGATTTCTGCTTCCCATAATCCGATGGAATTTAACGGAATCAAATTTTTTAATGGAGATGGATATAAATTATCCGATCAGCTGGAGGACGAAATCGAGGCATTGATCCGGAATGATATGGAAGACGTTGTTTTTCCGATCGGACCGGGAATCGGCAGGGTTGAGTATCGGTTTGATATTGTGGATGAGTATATTGCGTTTGAGAAAAAGACGGTTCCGGTAGATCTGTCTGCGTTGAAGATCGTTGTGGACTGTGCAGAAGGCGCAAGTTCCTATACTTCGGTTAAGACGCTGAAAGATCTGGGGCAGATCTGATCGCGATTCACACGAATCCGGATGGAACGAACATTAATTCCAATTGCGGTTCTACCCATATGGACGAACTGTGTGCAAGAGTTGTTTCCGAAAAGGCAGATATCGGTATTGCATTTGACGGAGATGCGGATCGTATGCTTGCTGTAGATGAAAACGGAAAGCTGGTAGATGGAGATCAGATCATGGCGATTTGCGGAAATTCCTGAAAGAAAACGGAAAACTTGCAAAGGACACCATTGTTGTCACCGTGATGACGAATCTGGGATTCAGTCTGATGGGTGAAAAACAGGGCATTCATGTAGAGAAAACAAAAGTCGGGGATCGTTATGTTCTTGAAAATATGCTGGAAAACGGATATAATCTCGGAGGAGAGCAGTCCGGCCATGTGATTTTTCTGGATGATAACACAACCGGAGACGGACTTCTTTCCGCCTTACATCTGCTTCAGGTTATGGTAGAGACAAAACAGAAATTATCAGAGCTTGCACAGATTATGGAGGTGCTGCCACAGGCACTGGTCAATGCAAAAGTGCCAAACCATAAAAAAGAAAGTTACATGGAGTATTCAGAAATTGCAGAAGCAATCGGCGAACTGGAGAAAAAATTTGCCGGAGAGGGCAGAGTGCTGATTCGTCCTTCGGGTACTGAGCCGTTGGTGCGTGTCATGATAGAAGGCAAAGAGTTGGAAGTTATCCAGCAGGAAGCAAAAAAGCTTGCAGATCTGATTACCAGAGTTATGTTATAAGGAGGCGTTCTTATGGTATCTCAAAAAGTTAAAATCATCAATCCTACAGGACTGCATTTGCGTCCGGCAGGAAATTTATGCAAAGAGGCAATGAAATATAAAAGTAAAATCACCTTTGAGTACAGTGGAAATACAGCAAATGCAAAGAGTGTGCTGAGTGTACTGGGGGCATGTATCAAATCTGGGGACGAGATTACACTTGTCTGTGACGGTGAGGATGAACACGAGGCACTTCGGGAACTGGTCGCTTATGTAGAGAGCGGACTGGGAGAATAAAATTTCTGTGGGTACAACCGGAAACTACATGTTAGAGGAAAGTTTTAATGAAAGATAAATACAAGCATTTATTAAATTTTGCAGCGAATATCATATCGCTTGCGGTGGAAGCGTGTATGTTCGGATGGGTATGGTATATGCTCTATATTCCGATGCTGGATAAAGCGAATACTTTTTTCAACAGAGGTAACTGGGCAGTGATTGGTATGTATGTACTCTTTGTGTTCTTTTTCACGAAGATATTTGGAGGATACCGGATCGGATATATGCGGATTTCGGATATTATATTATCCCAGATACTGGCAGTGGTTCTTGCGATGATTGTTGCGTATTTCGAGATCTGTCTGGTCGCCAACGATTATCTGCCGCCACAGCCATTGCTTCTGATGACGGTAACAGAGATTATATTTATCGTTCCGTGGGTCGTACTGGTGCGAAAGGCATATACACGTCTGTATCCGCCGCGTCAGATGCTTGTGATTTATGGAAATTATTCGCCGGATGATCTGATCGGAAAAATCAACACAAGAAAAGACAAGTATAATATCTGTGCAGCGGAAAGTTACCGGATTGGTTATGAAAAGCTGTATCCGATGATTCAGAAATATAATGCGGTGGTTCTGTGTGATCTGCCGTCTGAAGTGCGTAATCAGATTATGAAATACTGTTATCAGGAATCTATCCGCACATATGTTACACCAAAGATTTCGGACATTCTGTTCCGCGGAGCGGATGATATTCATCTGTTTGACACGCCACTGTATCTGTCCCGGAATCAGGGGCTTGGCATTGTAGATCTGTTTGTAAAACGTCTGATGGATATTGTGATTTCCCTGATCGGAATAGTGATCGCTTCTCCATTTATGATTGTTATTGCTTTGTGTATCAAACTTATGATCATGGTCCGATATTGTACAAGCAGGAGCGGCTGACAAAGGACGGAGAGCCGTTTATGATCTATAAGTTCCGCAGCATGACAACACATTCTGAAGATGCGGGAGCACGTTTAGCAGCCAAAGGAGATGCGCGCATTACGCCAGTGGGGCGTGTCATCCGTGCCATTCATTTTGATGAGCTTCCACAGCTGTTTAACATTTTAAAAGGAGAAATGTCGGTTATAGGCCCGCGGCCGGAGCGGCAGATTATTGCGGATCAGTATACCGAAGAAATCCCGGAATTTGTGCTGCGTCTGAAAGTAAAAGCCGGGCTTACCGGATATGCACAGGTGTATGGAAAGTACAATACGACACCGTATGACAAGCTGAAACTGGACCTGACTTATATCGAAAATTATTCTGTCTGGATGGATATCAAGATTTTATTCCTGACATTTAAGATTTTGTTCCAGAAAGAAAACACGGAAGGCGTGGATCAGGATCAGACCACTGCAATCAAGTAAAACTGAATAAATAAAATAACGGCAAATTGAAATTTCAAATTTTGCTGTTGTTTTTAATAAGCAAATGTTAATGGCTGTCGGTCTTACTTGACAGGTCTTTAGAATCACCGGTAACAAGCTGCTATAGGGGGAGTGAATAAACCACCGGCTTAGCCGGTGGTTCCTGATGGATATGTTTTTAATTGCTGAAAATTATCAGAGTTTTTTGACTATACCTTTAGAATTGCATTTGTATTTATGACCTTTCCATACGACTTCCGGTTTTTTACTAATACTCCGTTTGAATCAAAGTAATATTTATGACCTTTAATTTTGACGATGTTTTGTTTGACAATAATACCATTGTGATCTACGGCATATAATCTTTTTTTCCAGGATACAAAATCGTATTTTACTCCATCAGCTGTCATAAGTGTGCCATCCGTATCGAATAGATAGGATGTATTTTCTATGGTGTAGAGACAGTCATAAACCATTTTTCCGTCTTTTTTGAAGAAGTAATAGAATCCATCCTGTTCTAGCCAATCATCTGACAGGAGAGTTCCGATACTATTCATTGCATAATAGTCTGCTCCGATTTGGGTAATTATCATATCATCCTCATCTGTCTCATCATTGGCATATGATGGATCAATATACAGGTAACCATTTGAGTTGAAATAATATAATGAGTTATCTATTTCTTTGAATCCGACAGTAAGATAAGCATATTTACGGTCGTTTGTAAGAGTGTAATATTGTTTGCCTTCTTGTGAAGTGAGCCAATGATTATATGTATTATTGGAAGTAAATTTGCCATATTGCATTAATCCGGTTTTGTCAAAAAAATAGTAGTGCTTTCCAATTTTTTGAGTACCAATAAGCGGTTGACAATTTTTGTCAAAATAATATGTATTATAATTCATGTTTACACCATCGGAACCGAAGAAATGTTGCCATCCTTTCAATTGGTTATTAGAGGATATTTGAGATCCTTTATATAAGGTGATCTTATCGTTACGATATGATAGATTAAGGTCTTTTTTTCGGTGCCAACAGCATAACACATTCCGTATTTTGAAGCACGGGTGGAAGCTTTGTATATTTTCCAGTATCCGGTATCTTCTGCTTTGTCATCATAATATATATTTGATGCGAAAGAATATTTTGGTTGAACAGCGTTAATAAGCCGCTGAGTGTTTCCACTAGTTGTACCATGATGACATAATTTCATAATGTCACATTTTAATGCATCGCCATAATAATTACAAAGCGCTTCTGCCTCATCCTTATAACAATCACCAGCAGTAAAATATCTGGTATTGCCACAACTGAAAATCATTGCAAGAGAAGTGTTGTTTTCATAGGTTGTGTAACCGTTTCCGTTTGAATCAATATGTGGCATATAATCTACAGGGTTTACAGGACCGATTACTTTGCCTGTAATATCGCCGATTGTTAATTGGTCGTTTACACGTAAATAGTGTATATTTGTGTATGCCGATACGGAATTTTGAATTACATCAAATTTTTTTTGATATCGTTGGCTATATGCAGAGTAGCTTCGGGAAGGAAGATACAGATTGTCGACAGTGATGCCGGAGTTGATGAGAAATTTTAATCCCGCAATGAAGTCTCCGGAAGTTCCACCGGTATGATCGGAATGCAAATGGCTAAAACATATATCGACATGGGTTAAGCCAAGCGTCTGGAGCTGATTGAGAATGGTTGGTGCATGACTATAGCGACCGATATCAATTAATAAAGCATGTCTTCTAGATTCAAGAAGAACGCAGTCTCCTTTTTCTGGGGAATCAAGGTAGATGGCGTAAATATTCATTTCCGAAATTGGAGATGCTGATACATCAGCGGTGTAAAAAAGATAAGATAAAAATAAATGCAATTAATATAATAGGTATTCCTTTTCATATTGTCCTCCTGTCTATTGTATTATAACAAATTTTCAGAGGAATTTCAGCATTTTTTAGGAATTAAACAGATTGCCTTTACTCATATTTATGTTATACTAAAGATAAACTGCTGTTTTTAGCTTTTGTTTTGCATGATAAAATATAATAATGAAACAAGGAGTTACACATGAGAGATATTAAAATCAGCGTTATTATGCCTGTATATCGGGTGGAAGAATATGTTGGGAAAGCAATTGAAAGCATATTGGGACAGACCTTTATGGATTTTGAATTTCTTATTGTGGACGATGGAACTCCGGATCGGAGTGGGGAAATTTGTGATGAATATGCCAAGAGAGACTCGCGTATTCAGGTAATCCACAAGGAGAATGGTGGGGCACCGAGTGCAAGAAACACAGCCATTGATCTGGCACAGGGAAAATATGTTTATTTTCTGGATTCAGATGACTGGGCAGAAAAAACGATGCTTCAGGATATGTATGATATGGCTGAAAAGTATCAGGCACAGCTTGTGGTCTGTGGTTTCTACATTGACACGTATTACGGAAACAGGCATTTGAGTGAGAAAATATATGTAGATGATAGGGTTTTTACAAATGCACAATCTTTCCGTGAAGAGGCATATCGGTATTATGATAGAAATATGTTGTATACTCCGTGGAATAAATTGTATCGATTGGATTACATAAAAGAGAATGGATTATATTTTCCACAGACTTTGTGGGATGACTTTCCGTTTAATATTAGTTATATCCGAAATGTGAAATCTGTTGTGGTTTCAACGAAAGCTTATTATCATTTCATCAGGGCGCGTGCAGAGTCAGAAACGGCAGCGTATTGTGCCAATATGTATGAAAAGCGGGAGGAAGAACATGGTTGGCTTTTAGATCTGTATAAAGAGTGGAACATAGACAGTATGCCTGCAAAAGAAATGATTGCGAGACGTTATATTGAGCGGATGATAGGCTGTGTCGCGAATGTAACGAGTTCAAAGTGCACATTATCCGGCAGGGAGCAGCGGAAACAAATCAGGAAGATGCTTCATAATCCACGGGTAGATGAGGCGCTAGAAATTGCAAAGCCACGTTCAAAATATATGAAGATTATGCTGATTCCGGTTCGTTGGAAGAACACCTATCTTACATGGCTTGAATCGGCTGTTATTACGCTCGTAAAAGAACACAATACGAAGCTTTTTGCAAAGTTGAAGGCAGGAAGATAATATGGCGATATTACAGACAAATGAATTGTTGAAAGAAAATTTGTCTAGGAAAATTGGACTACATCATCTGAATATTGGTGAAATTACAGAAATTAAGAAGATTGTATTGGAAATTGCAATCGATGTGATTACATTGTGCGAACAAAATGAGATACCATATATGCTTGGAGGAGGCTCAGCACTGGGGGCAGTGAGACATAGGGGGTTTATTCCCTGGGATGATGATGTGGATCTTAATATTCCAAGAAAATATATTCCAGAATTGCTTGCTGCAATTGAGAAGAATTATGCGGACAAGTATTATGTGGAAGCACCAATGTATACAGAAGGCTATCTGAGTTCTTTTATACAGGTACACAGAAAGAATACGGTCTTTCAAGAATACAGAAATCAGAAAAAGGAACAATGTGGAATCAAAATAGACATCTTTATTATAGAAAACACTTATGATAATCCGCTCCAGCGTCTACGACACGGAGTCGGTGTTCAGGCTGGATTGTTTTTTTTGTCCTGTTACAGAATGTACGCTTGGAGAGATGAGTTTAAGGAACTCGCACGCGGAAACCGTAAGGCTGGTTGTGTGATGTTTATAAAGCGTTGTATTGGTTGGTTGTTTGCATTGAATCCCAAGTATTTATATAAAAAAAGTACAGATGGAAATGGCACGTTGCAGAGATGATGATTCAAAATATATTACCATTCCATCAGGCAGAAAACATTTTTTCGGCGAATTATACCCGAGGCATCCTTATATGGATACTGTAAAGATGGAATTTGAAGGAAACATGTTTTGTGTTACGAAAGATTATGATAATTATCTTTCCAGATTATATGGTGATTACATGACATTACCACCGGAGAATAAGAGAGAACATCACGTGCTTTATGATCTGAAACTTCTGGGACAATACAAGGAACCAAGATTGTTGGATAAGAAAGAAATACAACAGGTTTTGGTAGGAATGCTGGATGATTTGCCGCTTAATGTGAAAATATAAGCTGAGATATTATTTGGTTGGAGGAACCTTGTTAGGGGCAGTGAGACATAAGGGATTTATTCCCTGGGATGATGACATCGATGTTGGTATGCCGAGACCGGATTATGAGAGATTTCTGAAACTTGTAAAAACAAATCCGGTGAATGGGCATTTGCTGGCAATTTCCGGTGAAGAGGGAACACTCTCTAATCCGTATTGCGAACTGGTTCATACAGGAACGTATTTAGAACGAAACAGTTCGCAATACATTCGCGAAAAATGTCAGGTATTGCATTTGTTCGTAGATATTTTTCGCTATTTCCATCCTGCGTTCCATCCTTCGCACTTCGATGCCGCCAACTCTCCTATCGATGAGTATGAGGGCGACGAAGGTGAGCTGATTTTGGATGTAACGGCTCCCGACCTTGCTGTTCTCATTGGCCGTCATGGTCGCACCTTGATGCCCTTCAGGTTATGTTCTCTTTGCTGGTGAGCCGCAAACTTGGCTTTAGGTATCCGGTTGTAGTGGACGTCGAGGG
>ENA-OQER01001306-OQER01001306.1-human-gut-metagenome-genome-assembly--contig:-NODE-1306-length-12286-cov-1.941607_pt1 | contig 12286 bp, 16 predicted proteins | sample MGYA00242797_ERZ504639 | MGnify/ENA primary metagenome ERZ504639 (study PRJEB26092, sample SAMD00036306) | human gut metagenome | host: Homo sapiens | study: EMG produced TPA metagenomics assembly of...
GGCTCTCTCAAGTCCGATTTCTTCAAGATTTCTGCAACAGAATCACCAATTGCCGGTGTTGGGGCAAGTGAAAGATCAATTATACCAATGGTATGCCAAGTCGTTTAGAAGCTTCCTGAGCAACAAGCTGTCCTACTCTTGTTATCTTAAATGCTGTCTTTTTGATAGTTTCACAGAGTACTTCAAAGCTTTCTCCTCTTACGCTTTCAAGTGCATATTTAACAACACCAGGACCGCTGACACCTACATTGATAATGGCATCATCCTCTGTAACTCCGTGGAAAGCTCCTGCCATAAATGGATTGTCATCTGGAGCATTACATAATACAACAAGTTTTGCACAGCCAAGAGAGTCTGCATCTTTTGTTAAAGCAGCAGTTTCTTTAACTATTTCACCCATAAGTCTTACGGCATCCATATTAATACCTGTCTTTGTAGAACCAACATTTACTGAGCTGCATATAAGCTCTGTAGATGCAAGTGCCTTAGGAATCGAACGTATAAGCAGTTCATCACTCTTTGTCATACCCTTTGATACAACAGCAGAATAACCACCGATGAAATTGACTCCTACTTCGTGGGCAGCCTTATCAAGTGTCTTTGCAATAGTTACATAATCGTCAGGTGTTTTACAGCATGAGGCACCAACTAACGAAATAGGTGTAATAGAAATTCTTTTATTAACTATTGGAATACCTATTTCCCTTGATATTTCCTCTCCTGTTTTTACAAGGTCTTTAGCAAGAGTTGTGATTTTTTTATATATCTTCTCATTTACCTCATCAAGATTCTCGCTTGCACAGTCAAGAAGGTTGATACCAAGCGTAATTGTTCTTACATCAAGATTTTCCTTCTCTACCATTTTGTTGGTTTCAGTAACTTCATATATGTTAATCATTTTTCTCCTCATTTCCGCATCGCCTATGGCGTATACTTAATAATAGTTAATTAAATTCTATGCATCATATCAAAGATTTCTTCTCTCTGGCACTTAATAACAACACCTATCTCATTTCCAAGCTTATCCAGTTCATTATTAACATCATCAAAACCACTTGTAGAGTTAGATAAATCAACTATCATCATCATATTAAAATAGCCGGATACAATAGTCTGTGAGATATCAAGAATATTAATTCCTGTATCAGCAAGATATGTACATACCCTTTGCGATAATACCCACTGTATCTTTTCCTACTACTGTAATTACACATTTCTTCATATTTTTCCTCTTTCCTGCGTTAAACACGCATATTAAGTGTGAATATTTATATAAATATATCTATTAAAAAGATATACTTATCTCTAGATTTTAAAACATAACATTTATATTTTCAATAGCTATACTGCACTATTTTACGTCAGATATCTAAGCATTATATTTCAAGCAAAGAGGAAGGCTCACTTCTGTTTGCAACCTCTATATATATATCTCCTGCCTTATATTCATTTTCACTCATATCTATTTCAAGCTTTACCGTTTCATATGCCAGCTTATCATAATTATTTTCTTTACTTAAATGTCCAAGATAAATCCCTTTAATATGGTCATTAAGAAGGTTATTAATAAGCCTTGCTGACGTTTTCGTTAGAAAGATGTCCTTTATCGCCAAGTATTCTTTGTTTCAGATAATATGGATAGCTTCCAAGCTGCAGCATATTAATATCATGATTAGCCTCAACAAGCATCATATCTGAACCAGTAAGATTGCTGATTGTATAGTCATCATAGTATCCAAGATCAGTTATAACAGAGGCTTTTTTATCATCACATGTCACATTGTAAGCAACTGGCTCGTTAGCATCATGCGATACTCCAAAGCTATGTATTACAAGATCTTTAAATCCTTGTGTCTGAATCAGCCTTTATCGTGTTTATAATAGCTGTTGTCAATATCTCCAAGGCTTGTTGTTGCTGCTATGCCGTTTATAGTTCCTGGAGTTGAGTATATAGGTATACCATCCTTTCTTGACATGACTCCAAGGCCCTTTATATGATCTATATGTTCATGCGTAACAAATACAGCATCTATGTCCTTAAGTGATAAATCTATACTGTTAAGACCTTCTTCTATTTTTTTTTCTGCTTATTCCGGCATCTATAAGTATATGTGTGTCGTCAGAACCCACATATATACAGTTACCGCTACTACCGCTTGCAATCGGCATCATTCTCATATCGTTTCCACCATTCTTATTCCCAATATATTTTAACAACATCACCATCATTAATAGATGCTGTATACTCACATGTTTCACCATTAAGAAGGATAACTATATTACCCTTTGGTTTTGACAAATCAAAATCATAAAACTGGAACAGGTCTACAAGTATATAATGACTCTTTCCAGAAAGTGTTACAGGGGCGTTATTAACTATAATAGTAATATCTCTTATGATGCTGCTTTCATTGTCGCTTTCTTTGTCACTTTCATTATTACGTTGGTTATTACTTTCATTATTATCTGCATTAATATTCCCGTCTGTATCACTATCACTGCCAGAAGTATGTTCTTCACTATGTTTTATATTATTCTTCACATCTTCGCTATTCACATCTTCATTATCTATGTCTTCATATTGTGCATCATTATAGTCTTTTTGTTCACTTTTTTTTCGTTAAAATCAACAGTAAAGTTTTCATACACCTTTGTCATTTTATCTGCCGGCATATTGTTAACCATAATATCATACTTTGAATAATCAAGATCTAGGAATGTAAAAAGCTGCCCAACAGTATAAAAATTCTCTATACGAACAGCATCCCCATTTCTTATATCATAGAATTCTGACTTTAATTCACCATTAACATATGCAAATCTAGACACACTATATTTTTGCCATTTACATCAAATGTTATATCTGATCCGAATTCCTCAATCTGTCCAAGAGTCATGGATGCCGCTTCGCCAATAGTAGACTCTTCAACGTAAATAACATCATTCTGCTCTATAGGCGTATTAAGGCTTGCCTGCTCCTTATTAAGTGTTATAACCGCTCCCTCTCCTGGAAGTCCTCTTACAAGCCTTGTTTTTCCATTAAGCATATATTCTATCTCTTTACCACGTCTTGGGAACAGTTTCTCGTTTGGATATCCTATCTGCATTATGGCATCAAACACAGTGAGCTTGTTATTATCATAAAGCTTTATTCTTTCATTATTAACATTAACGAATATAAACTTATTCTTCTGAGTATAGTAGTTTGTACATATACCTATAGGCGTTACATATAAAGAATCTTTTTCAAAGCCTCTATATTAAAGTCAACTGTTGTAAGAACTTCCTTGCCTCGTATTGCAACTCTTTCGGGTGCTATTGAAAGGTCTTTTGCAAGATGCCCTACATAGCTTGGCATCTTTCCTCCACCACCTACAACAAAAACAGCATTTACAGACTTGCCGCCATTAAGCTCAATAATCCTGTCTGCTGTCGCTTTAGCCATATTCGCTATGGACTCATCTGCTATAGCCTGAATTTCACTTGACGGTACCTTCTGTTCAAGTCCCATAATATCATTAAATGTAACCATATCATTTTCAGGATTGCTTGCAGCTATCTTTATAGTTTCTGCTGTGTTAAAGTCCACAAGATAATTCTTTGCGATTTTTTCTGTTATTTCATCTCCTGCAAGAGGTATCATTCCATATGCAACTATACTTCCATCCTTAGTTATACATATATCCGATGTCCCTGCTCCTACATCGACTAAGCATATATTAAGAAGTCTGTACTGTTCTGGTATTGCAATATTCATGGAGCGATAGGCTCTAATGTAAGAGATGCCACATTAAGTCCTGCATATTCAACTGCTTCATAAAGCCCATCTACAACTTCCTCTGGAAGAAATGTGGCTATAAGCTCAACATATATTTTTTCTTGCCTTATGACCCTCTAGATTACCTATATCATAATCATTCAGCTGATACCTTATAGGAGTGTTACCCACGCAATAAAACTTTTCCTTACTTGAACCATCATTTATTTTATTATGAGCATGTTCAACAGCAAGGAGGTTAAGGGAATATATGTCTTCCTGCGTCACCCTTGTTTCTTCCTCGAATTCATACTCAGCTGTTGAGTTTACAGTCCTAAGCATCGTCCGGCAGCGGCTATACATACATCTTTAAGGTCAATATCCAGCTGGCTTTCAAGCGAAAGCTTTACCTGTCTTATTGTATCGCCAACCTTATATATATCATGAATCTGTCCATCGAGCATTGAACGTGTTGTATGAAGCTTTTCTGCCATTGCTGCTATCTTAAATCTGCCATATTCCAGATAACCAACTACACCCACTATACTCCTTGTACCTATATCAAGTCCAAATACATAATTGTTAGTATTCTTATCCTTTTCCATATCTGTTCCTCTTATCATTTATACGTTTATCAAGTTTGTCATCAACATAGTTTACATATTATAGTTGATGCTGCCAAATATTACTTTTAAATCCTGCACTTTAATATATCACATTAATAATATTATAACAACTCAGCTGATTATTTGTTCAGTATATCTTTTATCCTGCAGAATGTGTCCTTAATATCGCCGCTGTTATTGATACAATAATCACATTTATCAATGATATCTTCTTTTCTTTTCTGGCTTGCAAATATGTTATTTATCTTTTCGTCGGAATATCCTCTGTTATCTTTAAGTCTCTTTCTTCTTATATCCTCTCCTGCATCTATATACCATACTTCATCGCAGAATATATCATAATGATCATCAAGAAGCAGTGCAGCCTCGACAAATGTATAATCAAGCTTCCCTTCTATGCGGTTATTAGTAATCTTTGTTATTATTTCCTGCTTGACAAGAGGATGCACTATACTGTCAAGAGCAGCTCTTTTATTAGGATTAGCAAATATAATATCTGCAAGCTTTTTCTTATCAATGCTGGCATCCGAAGAAAGAATATCATCACCAAAAAGCATAGTTATCATATGATACGCCTTACCGCCTTTATAATACAGTCCTTTAGCAACATCATCTGCCATTATAATTTCACATTTGTAATTATCTGCCAGAAACTTAAGCACTTCTGATTTTCCAGCACCTATTCCGCCAGTTATTCCTATAACTTCATTATATTTCTTCCTTACTATCATCTTTTAATCTTAAAATCGTGACTACATCTTAATATCCAACCATGACTTAACACTTAATGTGCCTCAAGCCAGTTATTTCCCTGTTTTATATCTATCTCAAGAGGCACTCTAAGACTTGCAGCCTCTTTCATCCCCTTTGTAAGAATGTCCTTAACTATATCTATTTCATCAACTGCTGTTTCAACAAGAAGTTCATCATGAACCTGAAGTATAAGCCTTGACTTAAGATTCTGCTCTTTAAGTGCCCTGCTTACTCTTATCATAGCAAGCTTTATAATATCTGCTGCTGTACCCTGTATAGGTGCATTCATAGCGACCCTCTCACCAAATGATCGCTGCATAAGTTGCTTGATGATAATTCTGGTATTTCCCTTCTTCTATTAAACATAGTTACTGAATAACCTTTTTTCTTTGCCGATTCAACAAGACCATCTATAAATGCTTTTATATCTGGATATGATGCAAAATACTTTTCTATATATGCCTTGGCTTCCTTTGGAGTAATACTTAAATCCTGGCTGAGTCCAAAAGAACTCATACCATATATTATACCAAAATTAACAGCCTTTGCATTGCTTCTCTGTAAAGGTGTAACTTCATCTATAGGTGTATTGAACACTTCTGCTGCTGTTGCCCTATGAATATCAGCAGATGAATTATAAGCTTCTATAAGCTTTTCATCCCCTGACATATGCGCAAGAATCCTTAACTCTATCTGGGAATAATCCGCATCAATAAACACATAGCCATCCTTAGGTATAAATACCTTTCTTATAGCTTTTCCCATCTCCATTCTTATAGGAATATTCTGAAGATTAGGTTCTGTACTGCTTATTCTTCCTGTAGCTGTTATAGTCTGGTTAAACGTTCCATGTATCTTCCATCGCCGCTTATATAAGAAACCAGACCTACTGCATATGTTGAATTCAGCTTGGTAAGCTGACGATATTCAAGTATCTTTTTAACAATAGGATAATCAGGTGCAAGCTTGTCAAGTATATCTGCTGCTGTAGAATATCCACTTTTAGTCTTTTTTGCATTAGGCATCCCAAGTTTTTCAAAAAGTATGACACCAAGCTGCTTAGGTGAATTGATATTAAACTCCTCACCTGCTGCTTCATATATCTCTTTTTCAAGCACATTTATTTTTTCAACAAGTACTTTTGAATAATCAGATAATGCCTGCTTATCAACTTTGATGCCAAACTTCTGCATATCATAAAGAACAAATACAAGAGGCATTTCTATTGTTTCGTAAAGCTCATACATATCTTCTTTTTTAAGAATATCCGTTATTACATCACTGCATTTGTAGTTAACATATGATGTAAGACATGCCAGCTTTAAAAGATTGTCATCATCCTTGTCATACGCTTCCTTAATAGTCTGCTTTCCAAGCAGCTCCTGCCTTGACATAACAAGCATAGACATATATTCCTTTGAAAGAGCTTCATAATCGTATCTGTCATTATTAGGATGTATCAGATATGCCGCTACTGATATATCCATAAATGAATGTTCATCAATATCATATTTATCAAATATATGAAGATAATCCTTAAGATTATCAATAACTATATATCTGTTGTCTGAAACATTTATCAGATCTGCAAGCTTTTCTATAAGATAATCAGTAAGCACAAAGCCATATACAGGAATATAATATATATCTTTTTCTCCAAATGTAAGCGACACAGCATATAATTCATGCTCAGCCATTATACTTACACCGACTTTTCTGCATTCAGCAACACATTTTTTTGCCTTATTAAATATATCTTCAACCTGTGATAAGTCTGTAACACTTGTAAAATGTTCGTAGCAGTCAGGTTCTGACTGTATATTGCCATCACATCTTTTAAGCATATTTTTAAAATCATATCTTTTAAAAAGCTTATATGACTCATCATTAAATATATTATCAATAGATGCATCCATCACATTATAGTCAATATTCACATCTGTTTTTATTTCTGATAAGAACCTGCTAAGCTTAATCTGATCAACATTCTCTGATATTGATTTTTTTAGCTTTGGGAGGCTTAAGCTCATCCATATGTTCAAATATATTGTTTATATCATGATACTGCACGATAAGAGCAGATGCAGTCTTTGGTCCTATGCCTGGTGCACCTGGTATATTATCTGACGAATCTCCCATAAGTGCTTTCATCTCTATGAATTCTAGTGGTGTAACTCCATAAAGCTTTTTAACATCCTCAGGATAATAATCTTCAACCTCTGTTGAACCTTTCTTTGTCTTTGGAATACGTATTTTTATCTTATCATCAGCAAGCTGCAAAAGATCCCTGTCTCCTGATACGATTGAAACATCAATGCCGTCCTTTTGTGAATTTTTTGCTATAGTTCCAAGAAGATCATCTGCTTCAAAGCCTTCCTTTTCAACAATTTTAATATTCATTGCCTTAAGCAGCTCTTTCATAAGCGGAACCTGCTGTTTTAATTCCGGAAGCATAGGCTTTCTTGTCCCCTTATATTCCGCATATGTGTTATGCCTGAAAGTAGGTGCACTTAAATCAAAGGCAACTGTAACATAATCCGGTTTTTCTTCATCTATAAATCTGAACATTATATTTAAAAAGCCATACATAGCGTTTGTATGTATGCCTTCATTGTTTGTAAGATCAGGTATTCCGTAAAATGCCCTGTTTAATATACTATGTCCATCTATAAGTAAAAGCTTACTCATATTAATCCTCCATTCTGATACTTGTGCTATTTGTGATATTCACACTGCTCATTTAATAAACAAGTTATATATTTGTATACATTTAATAAAATCTGATAATTATACATACAATAAACATTAAAACCATTATGATGTTGATAAATGCATGCATCATTTTCATATCGTGATTCCACTGGCGGGTCATTTTGCATTGTTCTATGCTTTTCTTAAGCTTAAGCTCTACCAAGTTTTAAAATCATATGAATCAATACAGTTCTTTATATCATCTGGTATTTTATTCTCATCATAATTCTCATCAAGTCCATATGATACTATATAATATATCTCCAATTCTTCTTTACAATCATTACAATGAATAATATGATTTATGAATTTTTCTTCCTGTTTTAATGACAATCTTCCTTCATCATAATCTTTATCATCTTTTGGTAATTCTTACATGCATTCATACATTTCACCATTCCTGCTGCTTTACAATATCTACTTATATATTGATGTTAGTAACATATAAGCCAGTTTAGACCTTTATTCATTTTATTATAACAGAAAACACGCAGACTTTCCATAAAAAGTCTGCGTGCTGGTTTAGTGCTGGTTTTACGCGCCGATTTTAATTCAGCATATTGTATTACTCATGTTTATCTCTATTGATTACACGTAATATAAGATTAACAGCTTCATCAATACCATAGCTTGCACTGTTGATACATAAGTCATAATTATATGCCTGTCCCCATACGTTATTAGTATAGAATTTATAATATTTTTCCCTTTTCTTATCAAATTTTACAAGTCTTTTTAAAGCTTTGGAATATGGTATTTTTTCAAGCTCCATAATACGTTTTGCTCTCTGTTCTACCGGTGCTGTTATAAAAACACTTATATGTGGTATATTGTTATTCTTAAGAATAACATCAGCGCAACGTCCTATAACTATAAAATCTTCTTTTTCAGCAAGTTCACGAAGAATTTCTGATTCATTAAAGAATGCAGCATCATTGGCTGGAAGTCCATGGTTACGGCTGAATCTTCTTGCCTTTTCTGGCTGTATCATATCATGGCTTAAATCTATCTTCCTGCTTTTGAATCTTGCGTCCTTTTCAGCATCCTTTCTCAATACAATATCCTTGAAAATCTCAGCATCATAATAATTAAGATGAAGCTTGTCAGCAAGTGCAAACCCTATATCTGTACCAGCACTTCCCTCTGTACGGCTTATGCATATTATCATACGCTTATCATCGTTATGCCTGTGAAGATTTGATACATTCAGTTCACTTATTGCAGTATCAAGAATATCTACTGAATTAAATATATGTGGAATCTCTGCTATTTCTTTTAATATATCATTGTATTCAGTCATAAACTTAGACTTTTCTTTTTTATCCTGAATAGTTCGTGCCATATTTCCAACAAGTGCAACCTCACTTCTAAGTGTATATCCATGAGGATTGCTGTATATAAGAGCACTAAGTTTATCTATACATTTAGTCTTATCACCTATAAATACACGTCCAAGTTCGGAACCAACCGACTTGTATACTCTTTCATCAAGATCATATATCTTATTAGCAAGGTTTAAGGCAGTTTTTTTTCAACTCATTGACACTCACTGACGTGTCGTTATTTTTTTATATTGTTAGTAGTATTTTCACTCATCATGCCAACCTCCTATAAAAAGAATATAAGTGTATCCAGAATAAATACTGGAACAAGGATACCTATTGACCATATCATATAACCAAAGAAGCCCGGCATACGGACACCATTTTCATCTGCGATTGACTTGACCATAAAGTTAGGCGCATTACCAATATACGTTCCTGCACCCATAAATACAGCGCCACATGAAATAGACATAAGAACCTTTGCCGTAATCACACCAACACTTGTTGTAATGCCACTTGTAAATCCAAGTGTACCAGCTGTTGTAAAGAATACAAGATATGTAGGTGTATTATCAAGGAAGCTTGAAAGTGCTCCTGTTGTCCAGAACATCTGCCATGCCTTTGATATACCAAGTGTAGGTCCAACTGCTTTAAGAATAATAAGTGCTGGCTGCATAGTTATAAATATACCTATAAACAGTATAGCAACTTCTTTAATAGCCCCCAGTTAAAGTGGTTCTTTGTACGTATTTCTTTTTTAGTTGTCTTAAATGACAAGAATGCTGATAAAAGAATAATAGCAATCTCTATCATAGTAACAAATGAGAAAGTAACTTCTCCTAATATGTAGTCCCTTAAGCACACCATCAGCTCCTATGAATGCTGGAACATTAGAAAGTGTACCGCTTAACACTACTGCTATTACAATAGTAATAATAAATATAACATTGTGTCCACCCTGGAACTTAAGTTCAGTTGACTCCTTGCTTATATCAGGTACACTGCCTTCAGCGATATCAAGTCTGTAGTTTTTTCTGTCTATCATATAAAAAACAGGAAGAAGCACAAGCAGGTTAAAACATAACACTGGCAGCAGATGGATACTCCATGTAAATGGAACTCCTCTCATAAAGCCCATAAGAAGTGGTGGATCTCCTATAGGTGTCAGACAACCACCCATATTAGATATAAGGAATATGAAGAATATCATAATATGACTTCTTCTGTGTCTCCATGAATTCATCTTTATAATAGGACGTACAAGAAGCATACTTGCCCCTGTTGTACCTATAAGACTCGAAAGAAATGTTCCTATTAACAAAATAATTGTATTAACTCTTGGTGAACCTACAAGATCACCATCTAAAGAAATATTTCCTGCAACACAGAATAATCCAAATAATAAAACAATAAAGCCTAAATAATCGTTTATTATACATTCAAGTACAGTTTCAGCTGCCGTTCCAACACCCTGTGTTATAGCAAAAGGTATAATAAAAGTATCGACCATAATATAACTGCATGTAACTGATGGCTTTCCCACCATTCAGCTTTGACAAGAGGCATAATTGCGATACATAATAGCAATCCCGCAAAAGGAATGCACAGCCATAATGGTAACATAACCTATTCCTCCTAAATTTATTTCTATAATTTATTTTGCTAATGAATTATAATCTTTTTTTTATAGAAATTAAAGTATTATTAAGTTTTTATTTAGAAACAATAAGGTTAATAAATTAACAATTATTAATATAAAAAATTCCAGTACCTTTATATATAAAGATACTGGAAAAAGTTATAATGCGGATGGCGGGACTTGAACCCGCACAATGTCACCATCGGCAGATTTTGAGTCTGCTGCGTCTGCCATTCCGCCACATCCGCAGACAAGTGATATAATAGCATATTATATCACTTTAAGTCAAGTGGTTAGTTCTTATGTTTCATCATATTATAAAGAATTATAAAGTTCCTCATACTTCTTTGCAGAACTCTTCCATGAGAAATCTTTTTTCATGCCTCTGTCAACAATCTTATTCCACTCTCTCTTATGATTATAGTATACACTTTTAGCATAATTAACTATACTAAGCATCTCATGTGCATTATAATTAGCAAACGAGAAACCTGTACCTGTGCTTTCGTATTCATTATAAGGTTCTACTGTATCCTTAAGTCCACCTGTTTCCCTAACAATAGGAACTGTTCCATATCTTAATGACATAAGCTGGCTAAGTCGCATGGGTTTCAAAACAGTGATGGCATAAAGAAAATGCATCACATGCCCGCATATATCTTATGTGACATTTCCTCTGAGTAGTATATATTAGCTGATACTCTGTCATTATATTTCCAATCATAATGTCTGAACATATTCTCATACTTTTCATCACCCGTACCAAGTACAACAAGCTGTATATCATCAGCACATAACTCGTCCATGACATAAGCTATAAGATCAAGTCCCTTCTGATCTGTAAGTCTTGAAACTATGCCTATCATGAATTTACCTTTATCCTGTGTAAGACCAAGTTCTTTCTGTAAAGCAACTTTATTCTTCCACTTTCCTTACGGAAAGTTATCTGGTCATAATTAGCTGCCAGTGAAGTATCTGTCTTAGGATTATATACCTCATAATCAATACCATTGACTATTCCGCAAAGTGCATTAGCCCTTGCATTCATAAGTCCATCAAGATTCTCTCCATAAAAAGGAGTCTTAATTTCTTCTGCATATGTCTCACTAACGGTTGTTACCTTATCGGCATACACTATACCACCTTTAAGGTAGTTAGCATCATCATATGCCTCAAGCTTGTCAGAAGTGAAGTAACTGTCAGCAAGACCTGTGATATCTTTAACCTTCTTAAGATCCCATATACCCTGGAATTTAAGATTATGTATTGTCATAATAGATTTAACGCCATGATAGAAATCTCCACCTGCAAATCTTTCATGGAGATAAACCGGAATAAGTCCTGTCTGCCAGTCATTACAATGTATAATATCCGGCTTAAATCCTATGACTGGAATAGCTGAAAGCGCTGCCTTGCTAAAGAATGCAAACTTTTC
>ENA-OQER01001307-OQER01001307.1-human-gut-metagenome-genome-assembly--contig:-NODE-1307-length-12272-cov-6.724002_pt1 | contig 12272 bp, 18 predicted proteins | sample MGYA00242797_ERZ504639 | MGnify/ENA primary metagenome ERZ504639 (study PRJEB26092, sample SAMD00036306) | human gut metagenome | host: Homo sapiens | study: EMG produced TPA metagenomics assembly of...
GCTGTTTTACTGATCATAAGCTATATGATTCTGATACGGAAATATAAAGATGCTAAAACGTCAGAAAGCTGATGCAGTCTCGCCTGCAAGAGGATTTTAGAGCTCTTACCCCGCTTAAGCATAAGTAAGAAATAATACAAAAAAAGCAGTGCTGCAGAACGCAAACTACAGGAAACAGATTGGAAGGCGTACCCGAGGTACGACGAAAATCTGTCATGCAGTAATTTGCGCTCTTGTGGGACTGCTTTTTGCATGATTCTTGGAGTTTTGGGGAATTACGACAAGAAATAACCAAAAATTTCAATAACTAATCCAAAAATATTCTATTTTTTTTCAGACCGCTTGTGATTATAATGAATTCATCAGCTAGGAACGAAGCGAATCTAGCAAAATCACCAAACGGGAGGAATAAAAATGAAAAGAAAAGCATTAGCAACAATTATGGCAGTAGCTATGGCAGTATCCATGGCTGGTTGTGGCGGATCCCCATCAGAGTCTAAAGATTCTACCCAGAAAACAGAAACAGCAGATTCTACGGCATCAACGGGCGGAAGCGTAGAAAACAAGGACAAACCTCTGTGCTGGTTCAACCGTCAGCCATCCAGCAGTGCTACCGGCGAACTGGACAAAGATGCTCTGAACTTCAACGGAAATACTTATTATGTAGGTTTCGATGCAAACCAGGGTGCTGAACTGCAGGGACAGATGGTTCTGGATTACATCAAGAAAAACGCAGACACGATCGACAGAAACGGTGACGGCGTAATCGGATATGTTCTGGCAATCGGTGATATCGGACATAACGATTCTATCGCCCGTACACGTGGTGTTCGTTCCGCACTTGGAACAGGTGTAGATGCAGACGGCGGAGTAGATTCTACACCGGCCGGAACAAACGTAGACGGAAAAGCAAAGGTTGTGCAGGATGCAACTCTGGATGTAGACGGAAAAACATATACCATCCGTGAGCTGGCTTCTCAGGAAATGAAAAACTCAGCAGGTGCAACATGGGATGCTGCAACAGCTGGTAACGCGATCGGAACATGGACAGCTTCCTTCGGTGATCAGATCGATGTTGTAGTTTCCAATAACGATGGTATGGGAATGTCAATGTTCAATGCATGGGCAAAAGACAACAAAGTTCCTACCTTCGGTTACGATGCAAACAGCGATGCTGTAGCAGCAATCGGTGAAGGATATGGCGGAACAATTTCTCAGCATGCAGACGTTCAGGCTTACCTGACACTGAGAGTTCTGCGTAACGCACTGGACGGTGTAGACATTGATACCGGTATCGGTACAGCAGATGAAGCCGGCAACTGCCTGACAGAGGGTGAAGATTACAGATACAGCGAAGAAGAGAGATCTTACTACGCATTAAATATTGCTGTAACAGCCGATAACTACAACGATTTCACAGATTCCACAAAAGTTTACGATAAAGTTGCAAAACAGCTGGATGAAAGCAAGAGCCCATCCAAAAAGTATGGCTGAATATCTACAACGCATCGGATAACTTCCTGAGCTCTACCTATCAGCCACTGCTGGAGAAATATGATGATCTGCTGAACCTGAAGGTAGATTACATCGGTGGAGACGGACAGACAGAGTCCAATATCACAAACCGTCTTGGAAACCCGAGCGAGTATGATGCTTTTGCAATTAACATGGTTAAGACCGATAATGCAGCAGCATATACATCACTTCTCTCCAAATAATCTGAGACAGAATAAAAGTGTAAATGGTAACGGTTCGGAGCCATGCGAAATCGAGATGAGGTCTCTGAATCGTTACCGTAAATGAATGAAATTATAGAGGGGTGTCAGCAATGATACCCTTCTTTACTAAGAAAAGGAAGCGCAGCTATGACAGAAGATAAGAATAAATATATCTTATCGATTAACGGCATGAGCAAATCGTTCGGTAGAAATAAGGTTCTGAAACATATCAGCATGAATGTCAAACCTGGAACCATTATGGGACTGATGGGTGAAAACGGTGCCGGAAAATCGACAATGATGAAATGCCTCTTTGGAACCTATCAGAAAGATGAAGGAACCATCGTACTGGACGGAAAAGAAGTGAATTTCTCCGGTCCGAAGGATGCACTGGAAAACGGAGTGGCGATGGTACACCAGGAGTTGAACCAGTGTCTTGAAAGAAGTGTTGTAGATAACATGTTCCTTGGAAGATACCCAAAGAATTCCGTTGGAGTGATCGACGAAGGAAGAATGAAAAAAGAAACATCAGACCTGTTCAGAAAACTGGGAATTACAGTTGATCTGACGCAGCCAATGAAGAAAATGTCTGTATCTCAGAGACAGATGTGTGAGATCGCAAAAGCGATTTCCTATCATTCCAAAGTCATTGTACTGGATGAACCTACATCATCCCTGACTGCACCGGAGGTTGAAAAACTCTTTAAGATGATGCGTCAGCTGAAGGCGCAGGGAATTGCTCTGATCTACATTTCACATAAAATGGATGAAATATTTGAAATCTGTGACGAAATATCCGTACTGCGAGACGGTATCTGGTCATGACCAAGCCAAGTAAAGAAACGGATATGAACGAACTAATCGCCGCCATGGTTGGACGTTCTCTGGACAACAGATTTCCGCCTGTGGACAACACACCGGGAGAAACGATTCTCTCCGTACAGAATATATCAACAAAATATGCACCGAAACTGCAGAACATCTCTTGATATCAAAAAAGGAGAAATTTTCGGATTCTATGGTCTGGTTGGTGCCGGTCGTACGGAACTTCTGGAGACAATCTTCGGAATTCGTACAAAAGCAGAAGGAAATATCGTATATGATGGAAAAGTACTGAACTTCTCCTCCCCGAAAGATGCTATGGATCACGGATTTGCTCTGATTACAGAGGAAAGAAAAGCCAATGGTCTGTTCCTGAAGGGCGATATTACATTCAATACTACCATTGCAAACATGAAGCATTATAAGAGCGGAGTCGCATTATCGCATGACAAGATGGTGCGTGCAACGGCTGAAGAAATCAAGATCATGCATACAAAATGTATGGGACCGGATGATATGATCGCCAACCTTTCCGGTGGTAATCAGCAGAAGGTCATCTTTGGTAAATGGCTGGAGCGTTCACCGAGCGTATTCATGATGGATGACCCGACACGAGGAATTGATGTTGGAGCAAAATATGAAATTTATGAACTGATTATCAATATGGCGAAACAGGGAAAAACAATCATCGTTGTTTCTTCCGAAATGCCGGAGATTCTTGGTATTACCAACGAATCGGTGTTATGTCTAACGGACGTCTGGCCGGAATTGTAAATACCAAAGAAACAAACCAGGAAGAATTATTGAGACTCAGTGCTAAATACCTGTAACAGGAGGAAAATTGGAAATGGCAGAAAACAGCGTTATTATTTCGTCGGAAGAAGAAGCAAAGCTTTTGAAGCCGATCGATGAATATGTGGAAGAAATCCAGAAAAAAATCGATGCATTACGTGCAGACGGCTTTGACAAAGTGAGCGATCTGAAAAAACAGATCGCGATCGCAAAAGAAAACAAGAACTTATCCGCAACACAGAGAGATAAGATCATTGAAAACAGCAAAAAAGAGCTGGAAAATGCAAAAAAAGTAGAGGCAGACAACAAAGAAGAAATTAAAAAGCTGGTCGCAGAGGCAGAAGGCTATCTGGCTGCGCATTACAAAAAGGATTATTACGATGTAGTAAACAAAAGCTGCAAAGCTGCAAAAGCAGAAGAAAACAGCAGATACGAGAAGATCAAAGCAGATCTGAAGAGCGAGCATCAGAAAAAGATTGCTTCTCTGAAGGATGCAGAAGAGATCAAGGCCGAGAAATACGTGCTCAAAAACAAACTGTTTGACGCACAGATGGCTCATGAATCAAAGCTCCAGGAAATCAAGGACAGAAGACATGAAGCATTCATGCATAAATATCATCTGATCGACCTGCTGAGAGCGTCCAAATTCACATTCCAGCAGCAGAGAATACAGAAACTGGAAAATTACAGATATACCTTCGATTTATCTCAGTTCCTGTACAAAAACGGTCTGTATATCGTAATCATTCTGATCTTTATCGCACTGTGTATCATCACACCGATCGTTAAAAATACACAGCTGCTGACGGTTACCAACATCCTGAATATCTTACAGCAGGCATCCCCGCGTATGTTCCTTGCACTTGGTGTTGCCGGTCTGATCCTGTTAACAGGTACCGACCTTTCCGTAGGCGTATGGTTGGTATGGGTATGGTTACAGCAACCATCATTATGCATAACGGAATCAATACAGGTGCCGTATTCGGCCATGTATTTGACTTCTCCGCTATGCCTGCTACAGCGAAAGCACTGTTTGCACTGTTAATGTGTGTGATCTTTACAACAGTATTTGCCATGATTGCCGGATTCTTCATGGAAGATTCAAAATGCATCCGTTTATCTCTACCATGGCGAACATGCTGATCATCTTCGGTCTGGTTACCTATGCGACCAAGGGTGTATCCTTCGGTGCGATTGATTCTGCTATCCCGAATACTTTCATTCCGCAGATCGGAAAATTCCCGACCATCATTCTGTGGGCTGTTGCAGCAGTTGCCATTGTATGGTTTATCTGGAACAAAACAACATTTGGTAAAAACCTGTATGCGGTAGGTGGAAATCCGGAAGCGGCAGCAGTATCCGGTATCTCTGTATTTAAAGTAACAATGGGAGCGTTTATGCTGGCAGGTATCCTGTATGGCTTCGGTTCCTGGCTGGAATGTAACCGTATGGTTGGTTCCGGTAGTGCAGCTTACGGACAGGGATGGGATATGGATGCCATCGCAGCCTGCGTAGTTGGTGGTGTATCCTTTACCGGTGGTATCGGTAAGATCTCCGGAGTTGTAACCGGTGTGCTGATCTTTACCTCCCTGACATACGCCCTGACGATTCTGGGTATTGATACCAACCTTCAGTTCATCTTCGAAGGTATCATTATTCTGGCAGCTGTAACACTTGACTGTCTGAAATATGTACAGAAAAAATAATGAAAGATTCATAAACAGATAGAATATAAGACAGCCCGGTCGTCCGATGGATGACTAGGGCGGTCTTTTATTCTGTTCTGGCAAAAATTTTTGTAACTATTCATTCAGCAGAGAGCAATCTTCTGCTATAATGAAGGAACAACAACGTACTCCGGAAAACAGGGGGATAAGAATGGAACAATATAAAGTGATTCTCGTCGATGATGAAGTAGAGGTCATCGATGTTATGAAAAAAAAAAGATCCGCTGGAATGATCTGGGATTTGACGTAGTGGGAAGTGCCACCAACGGCGTGAAGGCTTTGGAGCTGGTGGAAAAGCTTCAGCCTGATGTGGTGCTGACGGACATTAAGATGCCTTATATGGATGGACTGGAGCTGGCAAGAAAGCTGAACCAGGACTATCCCAATATTTACATTATGCTTTGCACCGGTTTTGATGAATTCGAATATGCAAAAGAGGCCGTCCATCTGGAAATTAAGGAATATATGCTGAAACCCATCAGCGCCACCGAGCTGTCAGAAAGCCTGATGAAGCTGAAAGCCACACTGGACAGGGAACGGGAAGAAAAGTTAAATGTAAAAAACTGGAAGACTATTTCCAGGAGGTATTACCAAAGCTGCAGTCCAATTTCTTTATTTCCCTGATCGAGGGAAGGGTCAGAGAAGAGGATTATGAACGATTCCTTTTGGACTATCGGGTGGATATGAAGGGACCTTTGTTTTGCTGCATTATCTTTCATACCTCGGAAAATGATGTGCCGGATGGGATGAATCCCTTATTATTATCCATGTCCGTGGAACGGGAGATCAAACAGCGGCTGATGGAGAACTGTAATTGCCAGGAATTCATTTATATGGGTAATACCATTCTGCTTATGGAACTCCATTCAGAAGATGAGATAGCTCAATTGACGGACAAGTGTGACCGGTTCTGCCGCTGGGCATGGAGAATTATGGGGGCGGCGGTTACCGCAGGGATCGGAACCGTCTGCAACAGTCTGTACGATATCAGTATTTCCTACGAGGGAGCCAGAGAGGCGGTATCCTACCGTGTCCTGTACGGAACGAAAAGAGCCATCAATATCGCGGAGATCGTTCCCAAAGAGTCAAAAAAGGCGGTTCCCTTAGAAGAGACAAGGATGCAGGAGCTGTTTCGTGCCATCCATGTAGGGGATCAGGAGAAGATCCGGAAAGAAGCCATCAAGGAGACAGAAAAGCTCCATAAGAATGCAGCCACCATCAGCCAGTACAATCTGGCTACCATGGAGATTGTCAGCGGATTTTTCAAATTCTGTGCCAATAATTCCATGGATTTCAATGAAATTCCGGAAATGTACAGAATCTTTACGAAAGAGTGACTCAGCTGGATGAAAGCTCTATGACAAACTGGATCATCAATATGTCTATGGCGATCAGCGAAAAACTGAGAAGTACCAGAAACAGTACCTCAAGACGGATCATTACCGATGCGCAGAACATTGTAAAAGACAGATATATGGAACCGGCGCTCTCTCTGGATGATGTGTGCGCAGATCTTGGTGTGTCCAATTCTTACTTTTCGTCCATTTTTAAAAAGGAAACCGGTCAGTCCTTCGTCTCCTATCTTACGGATTACCGAATGGACAGGGCAGAAGAAATGGTGCTGAACACCGATGAAAAAAGCTATAAGATCGCAGAAAAAGTGGGATATCAGGATGCGAACTACTTCAGCTATGTATTCAAAAAGAAATTCGGTGTTTCCCCTTCCAAATACAGAGCTTCCGGAAAATAGGGAACAGGTGAAAGGGAAAATACATGAAAGATAGAAAAAGAAAGCCGGATTCCCGGAAGAACATCGTATTTAACATACAGTCGATTATCCTGTCTGTCCTTATGGCGATTTCACTGGTTACGATCATTGTAATGGGATTGCTGCTTTACCATCGATTCAAGCTGGCATTGGAAAAAACAGCAGTGGACAACACGGAAGCTACTGTAGAGGCTACCGTGGATCGGTTAAATGCAGACCTGCTGGATATTCGGCAGATTATAAACGGGGCAAACTACAACGTGGTCCAGCAGTTTGATATATCCAGCCGGGAATTCTCGGAGCAGTTCAGTCTGCTCTATGAGACCAACTCCGATAAGATTCAGAGCCTGGCTTTGTATGACCCCAAAGGAAATCTGATTGCATCGGAGCCGGTGGCGGCAGAAAAGAAAAATGTGAAGGTGCAGACGCAGGAATGGTATAAAAATGCGGAAGATGCCATTGAAAATATACACTTTTCCACACCGCATATCCAGGAGCTGTTTGAGGACGGCTCTTATCGGTACCAATGGGTCGTTTCCCTGAGCAGGTATGTAGATGTCAACAAGGGAGAGACACCGGAAACCGGTATTCTTTTACTGGATATGAAATATTCTGTGATCAGGGACGTGATGAAGCAGATCAATGACTGTTCCGGCGGAATCTACTATTATCTGACCAGTCAGGACGGAGAAATGATCTACCATCCCCGGGGAACGGAATTAAACCGCGGATTATTTGAAGAAAACAGTCTGGAAGCGGCAAAATACGAGGACGGAACCTACGAGATCCGTTCCGGCGGTCAGAACGAGACCGTGATCGTCGGCAGCGTAGCCTATACAGGCTGGAAAATGATCGGTGTTGTGCCGGAGAGTGTGCAGGCGGCAAACTACAAGAACTTCCGTTACTATGTATTTGCTACTGTTCTGGTTCTTATGGTCATGCTTTTGGAGGGAAACCAGCTGGTTTCCCGGAAGATATCCAAACCGATCCGGGAGCTGGATGCTTCCGTCAAGGCCCACGAGGCAGGAGGAAAACCGGATATCTATATCGGCGGCTCCTCGGAGATCCGCCATCTGGGACATTCTGTGCAGAAGTCCTATGAACAGATCGAAAAACTGATGGACGAGATCATCCGGCAGCAAAATGAACGAAGAAAAAGTGAACTGGATGCCCTGCAAAGCCAGATCAATCCCCATTTTCTGTATAATACACTGGAATCCATCACGTGGATGGTGGAAGCCCAGGAAAATGAAGCAGCGGTTCGTATGATTTCTGAACTGGCAAAATTACTTCGTGTCAGCCTATCCCGCGGTAAGACCATCATTCCCATTAAGGATGAACTGCAGCACAGCAGAAGCTATATGAATATCCAGCTGGCCCGGTACAAAGAGCGGTTTAAAACAGAATTCCGAATCGAGGAAGAGATCGAAAACTGCTGCATCGTAAAGCTGGTGATCCAGCCCATCCTGGAAAATGCCATCTATTATGGCGTTGGCAATATGGATGAGGATGATGGCGGCATGATCATCGTCAGCGGAAAAAAGAAAGACGAGGACATTCTGATCACCATCGAAGACAATGGGATGGGCATGCGGGAAGAAGTCCTGGAAAATATTCTGACGGATAACAGCAAGGTTCCGAAGCATGGTTCCGGTGTGGGCGTAATCAATGTGCATTCCAGAATCCGGCTGATGTTTGGCGAAGAATACGGACTTTCCATAGAAAGCGAACCGGACGAAGGAACAAGGGTTACGATCCGTATTCCGGCAATCCCATATACACCGGAAAACGCAGAAGCATTGGAATTACAAAAATACATACAGAGGAGACCGGGCGGATGAAAAAGAACAGAATGAAATTTCTTATAATTGAGTTTCTTTTGCTGCTGCTGGCAGTATTCTTTGTATGGAAGATTTTCGATCAGAACGTAGCAGAGCCCCGGATTGCGGTGATTCTTCCGGAGTCCGGTGACAAACGCTGGGATGCCTGATCAAGGGAATGAAGCAGGCTGCGGCAGAGAACAACGTTCATATGATCATCTGCAATACGGAAGAGATCGACGGGCCGGAGGCGGAAAGAGAATTTATCAGGGAACAGAAGGACAACGATATTGATGGCTTTATCATATATCCGGCACCCGGTCATGAGACGGAAAATATGCTGAAAAAAGAGTGTGGAAATAAACCGTATCTGCTGATTGCAGATGGTCTGGCGGTAAAAGAAGGGAAAACTGCCAGTCCCACGATCCAGCGGATTACCGGGAGATCGGAAGATGGCTGGGAGAACGGCTGAGAACAAAAAAGCAGAAGATCGGAATTATCGCCGACTGGAAAATGTCCGAGGCTGTACAGGCGGAGATTTGTGGATTGAACGAGGCGCTGGAAGGCAGCGAAAGCAAGATCAGCTGGTGTATTTACCGGAGAAAAGAACAGGACATTGTGGAGCGGATGAAGAAGGAAACAGAGGCGGATGCTCTTGTCATCCTGGATGCAGGAATATTGGAAGAGTTTGGAGAGCAGGCAGAAAATGGAACATACGAGGGCGCGGAGCTCTATGGAGTGGGTTACAGTCTGAAGACGATTGCACTTCTGGATAACGGAAACATTCAGGGGCTGGCTGTGCCGGACGGATATGAAATCGGCTATAAAAGTGTGGAAGAAATAACCAAAAGGATCGAGCACAGGTCTTATAAAATGCAAGGATATATAACCGAATATCAGGTACTTGGCAAGGAAAATTTCTCTATGGACGAAGATTTAGAAAGGTTTTTATATTCCTATGAATAAAAAGAAAAGAAGGGTGGCAGTATTATTATCTGCCACGATAGGGAGTGCGGTGCTTGTGCTGTCGGGGTGTTCCGGCAAGTCGGACCAGACAGAGAAAACCCTGCGGGTCGGAGTGATAACCTACACGCAGGATGATCCTTTTATCAATGGACTGACGGATGAACTGAAGGCGCAGCTGAAAGCCATGGAAAACAAAGAACGAAGGATTATCGTATCGACAAAAAGCGGAAACGACGATCAGCAGGAACAGAACGAAAAGGTGGAAGAGATGATTGATGCCGGCTGTGATGTGCTCTGTATCAATCTTGTGGACCGGACAGCTCCGTCCCGGATCATCCGAATGGCAAGGAATGAAGACATTCCTGTGATCTTCTTTAACAGGGAACCGGTAAGAGAAGACCTGATGCAGTGGGAAAAGCTGTATTATGTGGGCTGTGATGCAGAACAGTCCGGGATCATGCAGGGTGAGATCGCAGCAGAATACATCAACAGCCATCCGGAAGTCGATAAAAACAAGGACGGAAAGATCCAATATGTGCTTCTGGAAGGAGAAGCGGGCCATCAGGATGCCATCAGCAGAACGGAATATTCCGTAAAGACACTGATGAAAAAAGATGTTATACTGGAAAAGCTAAGTTATCAGTTAGCGGACTGGAACCGGGGACAGGCGGAAAACCGCATGAACCGTCTGATCAGCCAGTGCGGAAAAAGATTGAACTTGTTATGTCCAACAACGATGAGATGGCACTTGGGGCTGTGGAGGCCTATCGGAAAGCAGGCTATGTCCGTGAAGAATGGCCGGTGATCTTCGGAATTGATGGCCTGGAAGAGGCTCTGGAAGCCGTAAAGGCAGGAGAGATGCAGGGCAGCATCCTAAATGACAGAGTGGATCAGGCAAAGAAAATGGCGAAAATGGCAGTGGAGCTGTTCGAGGGAGAGGAATTTGACCAGGAAAGCCTGAAAGAAGGCCGGTACTATTTTTCAGAATATCAGAAGGTAGACGGCAGCAACATCGATGAGTACCTGAACGCAGAAGAGACGATTTCCCACTCCGAAATGTAAGCAGGAAGACTGCGTTTGCAGGCAGAAAGAGTAAGTAAAGACGTGTCTTTATTTTAAACCAATCAAGCAAGCAGCGAAGCGGATTGCGAATATCCGACTGACAGAATGAGGAAAAACAGATGGAACATACATGGACCAAAGATTTTTATCAGGAGACAGATCCGGCAAAACGGCAGCAGATCTTAAAAGAATATATCGGAGAGGAGGAAGCCTGGGAAGAAGAATACCGGGCTCGGCTCTGGACGGCCCGATACGGACAACGCAGGCTCCAGAAGGATGAATTTGTCAAATGCCTGATGGAACTGAAGTATCTGGCGGAAGGAACCTCTCTGGATCCGGGAGGCGACAGAAGAAAGATGGGAGCCGGATTCTCTCTACGTTGTGCCTGGCGGAAGCCATGCAGTCAGATGAGGGATACCAGAAAATTCTTGCAGATGAACTGTACAATGTATTCCTGAAATTTATTCAGGTCAGCAGAGGAGGCAGAGGATTTACCTCTCTGGTATTCGGCATGGGACAATTGTCCGAAGAAGGAATCGCGAAAAAAATCGCCGAACAGATCAGTGTGATCGCGTTCAAGGCACCACGCCTGCTTCACATGGAAAAAGAATTCACCCTGCTCCGGGAAGCCGCCCTCCGGGCATATCGGCAGGAGTATCCGAACAGGGAGCATTTCCTGAATAAATATTGAGGTTATTGCAGTAATGTCTGAACAGTGGCAGGCGGAAAGAGAAAGGAGAATAAAATGGAATACAGAAAATTTGACAATGTTATAGTAGCAAGGATTGACAAAGACGAGGAAATATTGGAGCAGCTGAGGGTAATTGCCATAAAGGAGAATATAAAGCTTGCCAGTGTCCAGGCTCTTGGAGCGATCAATGATTTCACAGTCGGAGTATACAAGACAGACGAAAAGAAATATTATTCAAACAGCTTCCAGGGGTATTATGAAATTACATCACTGACAGGTACAATCAATACAATGGATGGAGAATATTATGCACATCTTCATATGAGTGCCGGAAATCAGAAGGGCGAGGTGTTTGGAGGACATCTGAACAGAGCGATTGTCAGTGCAACCTGTGAGCTGGTCATCACGGTAATTGACGGAAGAGTGGACAGAGTTCATGATGAGGAAACCGGACTTAATATTTTTAAGTTTAACTGAAGCTGCAAAGCAGCTATTCGGTTATGAGCAAGTAGCGAAGCGGATTGCGAATATCCGCTTGACTTAAAAGCCTGAGAGGAAATAGTGAGAAGCAACATCGGGATGCAGCGTAAGCGAAATCGAGATGTGATCTGAAGAGATAATACAATTTACGAAAAAGTGGATTTTCCACATAAATACCTGAACTGGAGGTGTAGGGGCTATGATAAAAGAACATTATTCGATCCTGTTTTGCAGCTTAACGGGTAATACAAAGAAGCTGGCTGATGCAATCTATGAAACGTTGCCAAAGGACAAATGCGATTATTTGGCACAAACGATTCGCAGGTACCGCAATCCGACGTATGCTATATCGGATTTGGACGGACAAAGGGAATGCGGACCAAAAGACAATTAGAATTGTTGTCGAATAAAATAAAAGATTTTCTG
>ENA-OQER01001308-OQER01001308.1-human-gut-metagenome-genome-assembly--contig:-NODE-1308-length-12267-cov-1.981137_pt1 | contig 12267 bp, 20 predicted proteins | sample MGYA00242797_ERZ504639 | MGnify/ENA primary metagenome ERZ504639 (study PRJEB26092, sample SAMD00036306) | human gut metagenome | host: Homo sapiens | study: EMG produced TPA metagenomics assembly of...
TGCCCTCATTGTGGGCATATTTCACAAAAATAAAAAAGCTTTTTGAATTCTTTTGCAAATAAATGGGAAAAGTAGTAAAATAAGGATAGAATCCTCAGTGAGAAGCTCCTTGTCTGGATATATAACCTGGCAGGGAGCTTTCATTAGAGCACAATAAGCGCCAGGATAACAAAAGAAAAGTAAAAAATGAAAGGAAGTGGCAAAATGTTTGAAACAGGCGAAATATGTTGTGTATGGTCGTACCGGCATCTGCCAGGTAACAGGAGTTACCACAATGAGGGTGGATGGTTCCTCCGGCGAGAAGCTTTATTATGTACTGAGACCCGGAGGAGAGACAGATGGGAAGATATTTACACCGGTGAAAGGTGGAAAGCAGGTGCTTCGCGGAATCATTACGAGGGAAGAAGCGGAGAGGCTTATCGATGAGATCCCATCTATTGAGACACTGAGTATTGAGAATGAGAAATTCCGGGAGGATAGCTACAAGAAATGCATCCGTACCTGTGAATGCAGAGATCTTCTTCGAATCATCAAGACGATCTACGTCAGAAAACAGGCCAGATTATCTCATGGCAAAAAAACAACCGCTACAGACGAACGGTATCTGAAGCTTGCAGAGGATCATCTCTATTCTGAATTGTCCATGTTACTGGATATCCCCAAAGAACGTATGGCAGATTATATTGAACAGCGAGTAAACCAGAAGAAGGAAGCCGAAGAACAGGTATGTGCTGTTTGACAAAGCAGAGCGTATCTGCTATGGTATTTCCGGTAACCTTCCAGAATTCTGTATCTGTGACAGAAGCTTCATGGGAAGTGGAGAACAGATTCAGAATCAGTCTGAATGTTATAAAGAAAAGGAGATGCCAGAGAAATGAGAGAACAGCTTACCCGCAAGGATGTTGAAAAAATAGAGCAGGAGATCGAACACCGTAAACTGGTAGTACGTAAGGAAGCCATTGAGGCGGTCAAGGAGCACGTGCCCAGGGAGACTTAAGTGAGAACTTTGAGTATTATGCAGCCAAGAAGCATAAGAATCAGAATGAGAGCCGCATCCGTTATCTGGAGAGGATGCTGAAGACCGCTTCCATTGTATCCGATGCTTCCAGATCAGACGAAGTGGGAATGGACGATATCGTGGAAGTTCTTTTTGAAGAAGATAATGAGGTGGAGAAGTACAAGCTGGTTACTTCCATCCGTGGAAATTCCATGGAAAACCGTATCAGTATCGAATCGCCTATCGGCAAGGCACTGCGCGGTCATCGTGTAGGAGACCGGGTGGAAGTAAAGGTCAATGATGATTACAGCTATTACCTTGTAATAAAATCCATCGACAAGACCGGATCTGAGGATGAGGAGATCCGCGGATTCTGAACGATATATAGGACAGAGTGATTCTGATGGGAAATCTGTTTCCCGTATCAGGATCCTCTGTTTTATTTTTTTACACAGATTTTACATTCCGGTGGGGAAAATTTTACAATAGGCCGCTATTATGAAAATCGTTGAAATGAGAAAAAGGAAATCAAACATATCAAAAAGAGAAAGTGAAGGAGAGTATTATGGACTTTTTCAGCGTACTGGCATTGCTTGGCGGCCTTGCTATTTTCCTTTATGGAATGAACTTAATGGGAGACGGGCTTGCGAAGGTTGCAGGCGGAAAGCTTGAGCGGATCCTGGAGACACTTACCTCCAATCCCATCAGAGCCGTTCTTCTTGGACTGGGTGTGACTGCAGTGATCCAGTCATCCTCGGCAACTACCGTTATGGTCGTTGGTTTTGTAAACTCGGGAATCATGAAGCTGTCCCAGGTTGTGGGAATCATCATGGGTGCCAATATCGGTACTACCGTAACCTCATGGATCTTAAGTCTTACAGGTATCCAGAGTGATAACTTTATTATCCAGCTTTTTAAGCCGACGTCATTTTCACCGATTCTGGCACTGATCGGCGTGGTTCTGATCATGTTTACAAAAGCCAGAAGAAAAAGGACGTGGGAGCGATCTTAGTAGGCTTTGCGATCCTGATGTATGGAATGAATGCCATGAGCGGAGCTGTGGAACCTCTTGCAGAGGTACCGGAGTTTACCGGAATGCTGGTGAATTTTCCAACCCGATCCTGGGAGTTGTGGCTGGAGCAGTGCTGACAGCGATCATCCAGTCGTCCTCCGCATCGGTTGGTATCCTCCAGGCATTGTGTCTTACCGGAATGGTACCGTTCAGTGCAGCACTTCCTATTATCATGGGACAGAATATCGGTACCTGTATCACTGCGATCCTTTCAGCCATCGGAGCCAGCAAAAACGCAAAACGTGCGGCTATGGTCCATCTGTATTTCAATCTGATCGGAACCATGCTGTTCATGGCAGTATTTTATGCGATAAATGCAGCAGTACATTTTTCATTTATGACGCAGGCAGCGACTCCGGCCGGGATCGCGATTCTGCACAGTACCTTCAATATTACGGCAACTCTTGTCCTTCTTCCGTTCGGAAAGGCTCTGGAGAAGCTTGCCTGTCTTACTATCCGCGACAGGAAGGAAGAGCAGGAGAAGGTGGCAGCAGATCCGGATTCATGATCCTGGAAAGCCGTTTTCTGGAGAAACCTGCATTTGCAGTTGAGCAGAGCAGGAATGCAGCGAAAAAAATGGCAGAGGATTCTCACAGAACTCTGTTTACCGCCCTGGATCTTCTGAAGAATTTCAGCGCAGAAGGAAAGGTTCTGGTGGAAGAAGCAGAGAAAAAGGTAGATCGTTATGAGGATGAGCTTGGAACCTATCTTGTAAAGCTGAACCAGAAGGATCTTTCCGTTCATGACAGTCACAGTGTTTCCATCATGCTCCACTGTATCGGTGATTTCGAGAGGATTTCCGATCACGGTGTGAACATCATGGAATCCGCACAGGAGCTTTATGAAAAAAGGCCTGAAGTTTTCGGATAAGGCGCTGGAAGAGTTACGTGTCATGGAGCATGCGGTGGAAGATATTGTAGATATTGCTTACAAGGTTTACGAAAATCAGGACGTGCAGCTTGCGAGAGAGATCGAGCCACTGGAGGAAGTGATCGATGAACTCAGCAAGGAACTGAAGTACCGGCATATCCAGAGACTTCGCGCCGGGGAATGTACCATTGAAATGGGATTCATCCTGTCCGATGTGACTACCAGCTGGAGCGTGTGGCAGATCACTGTTCCAATATCGGTGTCTGTGTGACACAGGTTCATGAAGATGCTTTTGATACACATCAGCACCTGAAGCAGATCAAACATGGGCCGGACGAAACCTTCTACCGTGAGCTGGAGGTGATCCGGAGTCAGTATCAGCTTCCGGAAATAAAGGATGAGCCGGCTGCAGCCCAGATGGCAGCGGCAGGCAGCCAATAAAAAGATATCGAAATAATGCTATGCCCTGGTTATCTGTATCAGCAGACGGCCAGGGCTTGTGCAGTAAAAAGAAAGCAGTTATACTGAAGGCATGGAACAAAAAAGACCAGACGATTATGAAGTGCCAACGGCAAAAAAACGAACAGAGAGGATATAGAATGATCTACTGTGTGGAAGATGAGAGAAATATCAGAGAGCTTCTTGTCTATACCCTGGAGACAACAGGCTTTGAGGCAGAAGGTTTTGAAACCGGGGCAGAACTTGACACAGCCATGAAAAAAAATCTACCGGAGCTGATCCTGCTGGACATCATGCTCCCGGGTGAAGACGGGTATAATATTTTGAAACGACTGAAAAGTGATACCAGGACCCGGGATATCCCGGTGATCATGGTCACAGCCAAAGAAGCGGAGTTTGACAAGGTAAAAGGTCTGGAGAGCGGCGCAGATGATTATATCACCAAGCTTCGGGATGATGGAATTTGTAGCCAGGGTCAAAGCGGTCCTTCGGCGCTGCGCAAGGCAGAGTGAAGAGAGGGAGCTGCACTGCAAGGGCCTTCGTGTCAATGTGTCCCGTCACGAAGTCTGCTATCAGGGTGAGGTGAAAGAGCTGACCAGAAAGGAATTTGAACTTCTGGAATATCTTATGGAGAACAAAGGACTGGTCATGTCCAGAAACCAGATCCTGTGCCATGTGTGGGGCTATGATTTTGACGGAGAAACGAGGACTGTAGATGTTCATGTACGGACTCTCCGACAGAAGCTTGGGGAAGCCGGAAATCTGATTGAGACAGTGCGTGGTGTGGGATACCGGATCGGAGATCATGTATGAAAAAGAAAATTCTGCATCATACAAGCATTATGATCATTTTTGCTGTTCTTGTCACGTTTCTGGCAGCAAGTGTGGTCACCTACAATAAATTAAACACATACATGCAGCGGGGAGTCCGTGAGGAAGCTCAGTATATCTGCCTTGCCATGGATGAGTATGGAGATTCCTTTCTCACAAAAAAGCTCCAGACAGTATCATCAAGTCGTGTGACTCTCATCCGTAAAGACGGAACCGTTCTCTACGATTCTGAGACATCTCCGAAAAAACTGGCAAATCACAGTGATCGTCCGGAATTTATACAGGCAGAAAAAAACGGAAAAAGCGAAAGTATCCGTTATTCGGAAACCTTTGCAAAAAGACCTTTTATTATGCGGTGAAGCTGGATGACGGAAACGTGCTCCGGGTGGGAAAAACCGTAGATTCCATATATTCCACATGGACCTCAAGTCTTGCAGTGCTGGGACTTCTGATGCTCCTGGTACTGATCCTGGAGTTTGTTTTTGCACAGAGACAGACCAGAGAGCTGATCCGTCCGGTCAACGATCTGGATCTGGAGCATCCACTGAACAACGTGTGCTATGAGGAGCTGCGTCCCCTTCTTGTGCGGGTGGATGAACAGAATCGGCAGATCCGGCAGCAAGGTAAAAGAACTGAAGGAGGCAGAGGAAATCCGGAAGGAATTTTCTGCAAATGTTTCCCATGAGCTGAAGACCCCGCTGATGTCCATTTCCGGTTATGCGGAGCTTATGATGAACGGCATGGTTCCGGCAGATCATATACAGGAATTTTCCGGAAGGATCTACCATGAATCAATAAGACTTTCCAATCTGGTAGCGGATATCATCCAGCTTTCCAGACTGGATGAAAGCAACAGTGAGGTTCCTTTTGAAGAGGTGGATCTTTATGAGCTTGCAGAAGACGTAAGAAATAATCTCAGACATCCTGCCGGAAAGAAAAATATTTCCCTTGAGCTTGCCGGAAGTACAGAGAAGATCCAGGCGTCCGCCATGTACTCTATGAGATGCTTTTTAATATTGCAGACAATGCAGTTCGCTATACAGAACAGAATGGTCATGTGCGGATCATGGTAGGCAACCGGAAAGGGCATCCGTTCTACTGTGTGGCAGATGACGGGATCGGAATCCCGAAAAGTGAACAGGGAAGGATCTTTGAGCGCTTTTACCGGGTAGACAAAAGCCATTCCAGACAGACCGGCGGAACAGGTCTGGGTCTTTCCATTGTGAAGCATGGAGCAACGCTTCATCATGCACAGATCAACGTGGAAAGTGAACAGGGAGTTGGAACCAGGATGGAGATCGTTTTCCCGGAGAATACTTCTGACCGAAAATAAACTGAAATAATCAGTAGGATTTCACGGTGAAGTGTAGTATAATAAAAAAAGGTTCAAAGGCCGGTCGGATGAGAATCTGACCGGCTTAAACTATGTATGGGAAAAAATCCCTGTATTTCTAAAAATCAGGAGGAACAAGATTATGAAAGAGCCGGTTCTGGTAGTAATGGCAGCAGGAATGGGAAGCCGCTACGGCGGACTGAAACAGATCGATCCTGTAGATCAGGAAGGTCATATCATTATGGATTTTTCCATTTATGATGCCGTACGTGCAGGCTTTAAGAAAGTGATATTCATCATAAAAAAAGAGAATGAACAGGATTTCCGCGATGCCATCGGCGACCGCTTAAGTGACAAGGTGGAGATCGTTTATGTGCATCAGGATCTCAACAACATCCCGGAAGGCTTCCAGGTTCCGGAAGGCCGTGTGAAGCATGGGGAACCGGACATGCGGTATTAAGCTGTGCCGGAGAGATCGACGGACCGTTTGTGGTGATCAATGCAGATGATTATTATGGAACCCATGCCTTTAAGATGGCGTATGATTTCCTGATCCAGGCCCAGGAGGACACCGTACCTGCCCAGTATATGATGGTAGGCTACCGTCTTGAGAACACCCTGACAGACAACGGCTACGTTTCCAGAGGTGTCTGTGAGACAGATGAAAATGGATATCTTGCAGATATCAATGAGCGAACACACATTGAGAAACGTGACGGCGGAGCAGCCTACACAGAGGACGATGGAAAAACCTGGACAAGTCTCCCGGGAGAGACTCCGGTATCCATGAACATGTGGGGATTCACCGGTGGATTTATGAAAGAGCTGGTAAAACGCTTCCCGGTATTCCTTGAAAAGAGCATCCCGGAAAATCCTCTGAAATGCGAATATTTTCTTCCGTTTGTAGTTGACGAGCTCCTTCAGGAAAAAAGGCAGCAGTCAAAGTCCTTACCACACAGGATAAATGGTACGGAGTGACCTATAAAGAGGACAAACCGGTAGTGGTAGCCGCGATCCAGAATCTGAAGGATCAGGGACTTTATCCGCAAGGACTCTGGGATTAAGTAGTAAACCTGGTTTTCGGCTATTGTGGAAACAAAGGAACAGTGCTAAAATAAACAGGAACAGTTAGATCCAATAGAGGAGGAGAAAAACTATGGCAATTTTAGTAACAGGCGGAGCAGGATACATTGGAAGTCATACCGTTGTAGAGCTGCAGAGCGCAGGATATGATGTTGTAGTAGTTGACAATTTATGCAATTCCAGTGAGAAGGCTCTGGACAGAGTATCCAAGATCACAGGCAAACCGGTGAAATTCTATAAAGCAGATATCCTGGACCGCGATGCATTAAATGAGGTTTTTGACAAGGAAGAGATCGATTCCTGTATTCATTTTGCAGGACTGAAGGCAGTTGGTGAATCTGTTGCCAAGCCGTGGGAGTATTATGAGAACAATATCGCAGGAACCCTTACCCTTGTAGACGTGATGAGAAAGCATAATGTTAAAAATATTATTTTCTCTTCCTCAGCAACCGTATACGGAGATCCGGCAATGATCCCGATCACCGAGGAGTGCCCGAAGGGACAGTGTACCAACCATATGGCTGGACCAAATCCATGCTGGAGCAGATCCTTACAGACATCCAGAAGGCAGACCCGGAGTGGAATGTAGTTCTTCTTCGTTACTTCAACCCGATCGGTGCTCATAAGAGTGGAACCATCGGTGAGAATCCAAATGGTATCCCGAACAACCTGATGCCATATATCACACAGGTAGCAGTAGGCAAGCTGAAAGAGCTTGGCGTATTCGGAAACGATTACGATACACCGGATGGAACAGGTGTCCGTGACTACATTCACGTAGTAGATCTTGCCAAGGGCCATGTAAAAGCCCTTAAGAAGCTGGAAGACAATTCCGGATTAAGCATCTACAACCTTGGAACCGGAAAGGCTATAGTGTTCTTGATATCGTTAAGAACTTTGAGGCAGCTACCGGCGTCAAGATCCCATATGTGATCAAACCACGCCGCCCAGGCGACATCGCAACCTGCTACTCCGATGCAACCAAAGCAGAGAAAGAGCTTGGCTGGAAGGCAGAGAACGGAATCCGCGAGATGTGTGCAGACTCCTGGAGATGGCAGAGCCAGAACCCTAATGGATATGAGGCTTAAGGAACAGAAAGCCTAATTACATAAAATTGATATAAAATACGGCAGACAGCCCCGGAGGGACGTCTGCCGTGTTTGTTTTTTTTGAGGGAAAAAAAGTCGCTTATCATTTCCATAAGCGACAGGTGATTTTCTCTCAAATTGCATAGTTTTTGAATCTTAATCAATGATAGCATTGCACCCTGTCACTGTCAAGATGCGAAAAATGCACCACTTTCGACCAAAAATGCAGTTTTTTTTCGGTTAAATATTTTTATATACGACAAATTTTTCTTTCTTCGCTTATTAGTGGTCACAAAAATGGTCAGACTTTTGCTATAATAGTGCGAAAAGGAGACTACGATTATGCCTAGAAAAGGGGAAAATATCAGAAAAAGGAAAGACGGAAGATGGGAGGCGCGCTATGAAAAATGCCGTGACCAGAATGGACGGATCCAGTACGGATATCTGTATGGTCGTACATATGAAGCTGTAAAACAGAAAAAACTGGACATCCTGTGTCAGAACGATCCTCGGAAATTTTGCGGAAAACGCTACGTATTTCGAAATCTCAGTGAAGAATGGATGCTTTCCATGCGTTATGCAGTGAAACTTAGCACCTATGCATGCTATGAGACACTGCTCGATACACATATCCTTCCGGAATTTGGAGATACACCTCTGAAATATATCTCTTCTGCTTCTGTATACGCTTTCTCCGAAAAGCTGAAACGTCAAGGGCTTTCACCACGTACGATCAAAAATCTTCTGATCCTGTTCCACAGTATTTTACGCTATGGTGAGAAGCAGGGTTATCTGAATCTTTCACAACTGGATTTTCGGTATCCAAAAATAAATACCAGTCCTTTCGAGCTTATTTCTTCTGAAAATCTTACAAAACTGATCACGACTCTCTCCGCTGAGGATTCTGAGTTTTCCATCGGCATCCTGTTATGCATTTACACAGGGATCCGTGTTGGAGAGCTCAGCGGCATTCGCTGGGAAGATATTGATTTTGATGAAAAACTGCTACATATAAGACGAACGATCTCACGAATAAAAAATCTTGATTATTCTGGTGCATCTGATGACGAACCCAAAACCGTTTTAATGATAGGTCCTCCTAAATCAGTCTCATCCATCAGGGATATTCCAATCCCTGATTTTTTATTGAAAAAATGGAACGGATTGCTGCTGAACCTGATTCATACCTGCTGACGAGTACGAATCGTAAATGCATGGAACCCAGAAATATCCAGCGAAAATTCCAGCGGGTTCTTCAGCAATGCGAAATCCCCAGCATCAACATCCATTCTCTCAGGCATGCATTTGCCACCAGATGTACAGAGATGGGATTTGACAGCAAGACACTTTCTGAAATTCTCGGGCATTCGTCCGTCAAGATTACCATGGATATTTATGTGCACAGCAGTATAAAACAAAAGCAGAAGTGCATGGAGAAGCTGAGCTATTAGCAGTCAGAATTATGGTCAAAGCAGGCCGGAAGTCCGCTTTTATACGGGTTTCCGGCCTGTTTGTCGCTTATGGAATGATAAGCGACAGGAAATAATAATTTAGATAAGTTATATTATAATGATTTTTCTTTACAAAAAACGGAGAACCAAAATGAAAGAACCGGAAACCGGCAAAAAAGAAAACACCGGAAAAAGCGGCTACAGCATCACAACCTGGCGACTGCATCTCTGGTGCAGACATCCGGAATGGCTGCGGACCACGCAGGAATTTTATAACCGGATCGCTGAATTTTATTACAACCTGCTTCTGGATCATACGGAACTCTGGGAACTGGGAAGCCAGCAGACTTTACGCGAGCTGGAGATCATGAGTATTCCGGGACGAGGCGGACGCATACCATCAGATCCCCTCCCCTGGCAAAAGGTTCCGCTGTATTTTCGAAGAGCAGCAGCCAATGAGGGAATTGCTTCAGCCAAAAGCTATCTCAGCCGTTTTACCCAGGATGAGAAGATCGGCAGAGCAGAGAAACTAAATGCAGCAGTTACCTATTACAAAGGAATGTATCAGGATTTTTCCGCTAAAGAGATCACACTGCGTGTTTGGACAGGAGACACATGGACCTGGATGCATTGCCGGCTGTCAGGCAGAGACTTTCCGGAAAACGCCAGACTTCATGTCACCATCCGTAGTTTTTGAATACAAATATGATATGCTGCATGAAGAAGGCTTTGAATATCCACAGATTGATGAAAGTAGTGTGTTCGATGCTACCAGTGTTTGAAGTCTGTCCATTCAAGGTAGCGAAAGCAAGTGAAATGTGATATACTGGGAGCGGTAGCTCCCTACGCTGCTCTATAAATAACCACACACCTCTCCGTGGTGAGCAGCAGGCAACGATCTTATGATCGGCGAAGATGTGAGAGAAACAATTGAAAATGTAAGGAGGTGTGATGTATGGCACGAAAAGAATTCTTACAACATTATTGGCGTTATTATCTTGTGTTAGAAGAAAAATTTAAAAACACATTGAATTACATTGAGTTGGATTGGCAGAATGCAGGAACCTTTTCTAATGAATATGCTCTTTTGCTGCAATCAATTGGAGCAGAATTGGATAATTTCTTTAAGGTGTATTGTGGGTTTGCCGCTGAAGATCGAAAAAACATGAATGATTATTGCACCTTTGTGTTAAATGATTATTCTGATATTGTAAATCAAAAAGTTCTAATTCCAGAGCGAGATATGGAATTTCAGCCATATCAGGGGTGGAATACAGCAAATCCGGCGCAGTCACTGACATTTTGGGATGGATTTTGTAAGATTAAACATAGTCGCTATGCGAATATACAGATGGCCAATCAAAAGAATGTTCTTTATGCATTAGGCGCTTTTATATTTGCTTGAGATGAAATACTTAAGCAAGATTGCAACCTCTAATGAGCCAGATGTGCCGAACAAAAAATCGGAATTGTTTGAGCTTGACAACTGGACGTATCACTTACTCCAATGGGAGAAATGTTTGCTTGCATAGATGGTGAAGTATGCCAAATAATCGATGATGAAAACTAATATTCCCCACTACCCCAAACACAGTGATATACTTAAACAACTATAAAAGAAAAGAGGTTATCACCTATGCCCAGAACGAAAGGCAGCAAAAACCGTCCCAAAATCAATATTACTAAAGACTACGCATCTCAGATCGCAGAGAAGCAGGAATCTATCACTTCCCTAACTGCTGAGATCGCATCCATCACCGCCAACATTGACACTTTGAAGGCTGATCTGAAAGAGAAGAAGACTGCTTTGAAGAAGGCCGAAAAAGAAGTGGCAACGCTGGAAGCGAAGAAGGCAAAGGCGGAGGCTAAAGCCGCTGAAGAAGCAAAAAAATCGGAAGCCGAGAATGTACTGAAGAAGCTGCTGGCAAGCGGCATGAGCGCGGATGAGATCCTCGAAAAACTGAAATAAACAAGAACCCAAGAAAAAATAAAATGCCGTGTGGACAAACTGAACTCCAGGAGTCACACGGTATTATTTGAAGGTTGTTATATAGCTTGGAACGAAAATAAAAATGAGATAGAAGAAATGGAGTGTGAAACAAAATGAACTTATCAAAAATACACCACATTGCAATCATAGTATCTGACTACGAAGCCGCAAAGGATTTCTATGCAAACAAGCTGGGATTCTCTGTCATCAGAGAAAACTACCGCCCAGAGCGTAAAGACTGGAAGCTGGATCTGCGTGTCAATGAAAACACAGAGCTGGAGATTTTCGCTGAGGAAAACCCACCGAAGCGTGTGAACCGACCGGAGGCCTGTGGCCTACGACATCTAGCGTTCTGCGTTGATAGCGTGGAACAGACAGTGAATGAGCTGGCAGAGGTAGGCATTGAGTGTGAGCCGATCCGTGTGGATGATTATACCGGCAAGAAAATGACTTTCTTCCAGGACCCGGACGGACTGCCGCTGGAACTGCATGAGTAAAATGAAGAAAACGAGAAAACCCGGTGGAGGCCGGAAGAAGTTGAAGCCGGAGTACGATGCCGGGAAGAATCTGAAAGAGCAGATGGATGCTGCTGCGACACTTTATGGGGAGGACTGCTCCCTCCAATCCATCGGCGATGCTCTGAACCTAAACCCTATCAAAGTAAGAAAGTTGCTCATCACAGCTGGTGTGTATGAATCGGAAGTGGCGGAAAAAGTAAAAAAAACTTTTGAAGAATACCGTGAAATACAAGACTACAAAACATCCATACTTTCAACCGCAAATACTCTTCAACTCTCCAAAGCTCCGTCACCTCGTACCTGCCATATAAAAAAGGTGTGTACTTCCCAAGCACAGCAGAAAAAGAAAAAATCAGTGTTGGGGCAGAGCGGCAGCGGAGATACAGAGTAATGAAACGGTGGAAGGCTGATCCGACAGAGGAAAACTTATGGGGTGTGGTTGTGGCTTATGCTGGTGTGAAATTCAAACCTACTCTGGGTTGCCATTCTCTTACGAAATTAAAAAAGGCAGGAATGGCGAGTACACGAAGGAGCTGTGGATCGACCGCCGGGAGAAGAGCAAAAGTCTGGCATGG
>ENA-OQER01001309-OQER01001309.1-human-gut-metagenome-genome-assembly--contig:-NODE-1309-length-12266-cov-2.319301_pt1 | contig 12266 bp, 20 predicted proteins | sample MGYA00242797_ERZ504639 | MGnify/ENA primary metagenome ERZ504639 (study PRJEB26092, sample SAMD00036306) | human gut metagenome | host: Homo sapiens | study: EMG produced TPA metagenomics assembly of...
AGGTCGTCTGATCATCAATATCGCTTCCAAAGGCGGCATAAACAAGCAGTAGATGAGCAACTCAACAAAATATTCTCTTCCAGTGATTTTCAGAATCAGGACGAAGCTACGGCAGAAAGTGAGACTTCATCGGAAACCGCTTCCAAATATCCTGCCAACGTCACACCATTTGTAAACGGATCCGGATCTGCCTCCACTTCTTCCGTTACTGTGGACGACAGATGCATTGTAAAAAAGCAGCAACGCCGGTGGATGATTCTTACTTTTCTGATGCTGTATTTATCGGTGATTCCAGAGTCGAGGGATTCCATATGCAGTCCGGCATTACGCAGGGAACGTTCCTGACCGGTGTCGGCATGAACTGCACGGATATTTTTGAGACACCGTACATATCTACTGCCAGTGGAAATGTAACCGTAATACAGGCACTGAAAAACAATTCTTTCAAAAAAATGTACATCATGATCGGTACCAACGACCTTGGTTATCCGGATTTTGAAGAATTCCGCAAGAATTATACAAAATGTCTTGCAGAACTCCGCAAACTGATGCCGAATGCCATTTTTTATGTCAGTGCCGTGCCATACGTGGAGGAAGCCAAAGTTCAGACCGGCGACTATGTAAACAACACGAACATTGACACGGTCAACCAGATTATCCTTGAAATCTGCAGTGCCAATGGTTATTATTATCTGAATCCAAACGAAGTGTTATCCAACGGAAACGGTGCACTTGCCGCCGATGCTACCAGCGACGGTATCCATATGTATCCGGAATACTGTGCAAAATGGCTGGATTATCTGCACACGCATTATGTGACAGCTGACAGCAGTTCCAGTGATTCCGAAAGCGAAACTGCTTCTGAGAGTGAAACTGCTTCCGGTGCTTCTCTGTAACCTGGCAGAGCATACAGAAATCATGTTTCCGAAACGGTATGATTTTTTCAGGTTGTCCGTTTTCGGAACATTATTTGAGGCAGATGAAAGTCTGTTTTCACATTAATAAAATATAAAACAAAGGAGATTAGAAACCATGAAAAAACTCATCACACTTCTTGTGACCATCGCTATGATCGGTGTCATGCTGACCGGATGCGGCGGTTCCGGCAAAGAAGTCACAGCAGACCCTGCAAAACTTGCAGAAGATCTTTCCAAAACAGCAAGCGGAGACACCCTTTCTTCTATTTCCGAAGATATCCTGGCTTCCACTTACCTGGTAGACACTTCCAAAATTGATTCCTGTGCTGCTTACGTCGGTACCGGTGCTACTGCATGCGAAGCTGTTGTCATCAAATGCAGCGACAGCTCTTATGTTTCAGAAGTAAAAGGACTTTTTGAAACACGTGTAAAAAATCAGTCCGATCTTTACTCTTCCTACAACGCAGATGAAGTAAGAACCTGGACAATGCGATCATCAAGACTTCCGGAAACTACGCTGTTCTGTGTGTTACCAACGACACCGCAGCAGCTGAGAAAGTGCTCAAAGAAGCAGGTTTCTAAATCATACCTCAAATGTGCACAGAAAAATATATCATGTGATGTATAGACGTGCACCTCACAGTAAGTATGCCAGATACATTCTTAAACAGGTATACGGTATTTACAGGTAAAAAACAACAAGAAGCAGGGATCTCAGATCGAGAAACCTGCTTCTTGTGTAGAATGTGCAGTGATTCTAAGAAGAATATGTCAGCTTTCGCTGACAGAATCACGCACCAAGTCTCACGTGCGTTCGACTTGAAAAAATACTTATCTCTATTACTATAGTGTTTTCCATATTTCCTGAAAAACTTCCACACTTCTTTTCAAAATCCCATTCATATAAGCGATCGCCACGCCATAATTGGTGATTGGAATACCAGCATCCTGTGCACAGGCGATCCGGTATTTCATTTCCCGCTCGTTGAGCATGCAGCCGCCGCAGTGAATGATCATTCTGTATTCTGACAGATCCATCGGAAACTCCGTGCCGCTTGTAAAATGAAACTCTATCTCCTGCCGGTGTGTTTGCGAATCCAGTTCGGAAGCTTCTCTGTCCCGATATCACCACACTGGCGATGATGCGTACATCCCTCACAGATCAGCACTTTATCACCATTTTTCAGATGATCCAGACTTTTGCTCCACGTACCTGTACTTCCAGCTCGCCTTTGTAGCGTGCAAAAAGAATGGAAAATGAAGTCAACATTACATCTGACGGTATTTCTTTTGCCACTTTGCCAAACACCTGACTGTCCGTGATTACAAGCTTTGGCTTTTTTCCAAGATTCTGGAGCGTATCACAAAGCTCATCGTCTCTTACCACAACCGCTGTTGCACCTGCTTCCAGCACGCCGCGAATTGTCTGCTGTTGCGGCAGGATCAGCCTGCCTTTTGGAGCCGCCTTATCAATCGGCACAACCAGGACTGCAAAATCTCCCATCTCAAGTAGATCTTCTACCAAAGGATATTCTGGCTTTTTCTGTTCTATTCCGGAAGCAATCTTTTCTTTCAGTTCACGGATCTGAAGATTTTTGCAGCACTGACCCACAATACCGGAATCTTCTGTCCTCTCACAGATGCAGCATTTTCTGCTCTCTCTTTGAACTGCTGCCCTTTTTGACACTCTTCCAGCAGATCCGCCTTATTCATGACAAGGATACAGGTATCTGCTTTTTTTTCGATCTGCTTCAGTAATTTCTGCTCTTCTTCTGTAATCCCCTCAACTGCACTGCACACAAGGAGTACAATATCTGTCTTATTTAACACCTGATAACTTTTCTTTACGCGAAGCTTTCCAAGCTCACCTTCATCATCGATTCCCGGCGTGTCGATCAGTACCACCGGACCTAACGGCAGAAGCTCCATCGCTTTATAAACCGGATCTGTCGTTGTCCCGGAAACATCGGATACGATTGCCAGATTCTGTCCGGTCAGTGCATTGATCAGGCTTGATTTTCCGGCATTTCGTTTGCCGAAAATCCCGATATGGATACGTTCTGACGCCGGCGTTGCATTCAGACTCATAGGTTTCTTCCTCCCGACACTCTTGCATTAAAAACGAAAATCTCTCTGACCGTCTTCAATCTCTTTTAAGTGGTACTCCAGTATCTCTCTTGTCTTTTCTCTTGGTACATTCGGAATCTCTTTCTCGATCAGTTTCAGACCGATTTTTCTGGTATCTTCTGATGCATAATCCATCAGATATTCTTTTAATGTCATCAATGCATTCGGATGACAGCAGTTCTGGATCTGACCACTCTTGCACAGGCTCATAAAACGGTCTCCCGTTCTTCCTTCGCGATAACATGCGGTACAGAAACTCGGAATATAACCAAGGTGCATCAGCCAGTTTACAACCTCATCCAGGGATCGATTATCACTGACATCAAACTGTGCAGAATTATCATCTTCCGCTTCCGGTTCTACATAACCGCCAACGCTCGTTCTGGAACCGCCGCTGATCTGTGATACACCAAGATGCAGCACCCGTTCACGACAGGCCTGACTTCTCTCGTAGAGACGATCATGCCGGTGTACGGAACAGAAATACGGATACATGCCACAATCTTTGCAAACGTATCATCGTCAATGCCATTATCAAAGGTTTCCGGATCAATGTCATCGGCTCTGCGGATACGCGGCACGCTGATCGTATGCGGTCCCACACCATGTACCGCCTCAAGGTGTTCTGCGTGCATCAGAAGTCCTGCAAATTCATAACGGTACAATTCCAGCCCAAACAGTACACCGATGCCTACATCGTCAATCCCCCCTCCATGGCACGGTCCATCGCCTCGGTATGGTAAGCGTAATTGTGCTTCGGTCCGGTCGGATGCAGTTTTTCATAACTTTCTTTATGATAGGTCTCCTGAAAAAGAATATAAGTTCCGATTCCTGCCTCTTTCAGTTTCCGGTAATTTTCCACCGTTGTCGCAGCAATGTTTACATTCACTCGGCGGATCGCTCCGTTTTTATGTTTGATGCTGTAAATCGTCTTGATACTTTCCAGCACATATTCGATCGGATTGTTGACCGGATCCTCCCCGGTCTCCAGTGCCAGACGCTTATGCCCCATATCCTGGAGTGCGATCACTTCTTTTCGGATCTCTTCCTGTGTCAGCTTTTTGCGGCTGATATGCTTATTCTTTGCATGATATGGACAGTATACGCATCCATTCACACAATAATTTGATAAATACAGCGGTGCGAACATAACAATTCGATTGCCGTAAAAATCCTTCTTGATCTGCTCTGCAAGAGCGTAGATCTCCTGATTTTTCTCCTCGATATCACAGTCCAGAAGCACCATCGCCTCCCTGTGTTCCAGTCCCTTTCTCTTTTTTGCTTTCTCAAGGATCTGAGCGATCAGAGCTTCATTATGCTTATTTTCTTCCGCATAGCGAAGCGTCTCAAGAATCTCCTCGTGATTGATAAATTCTTCCGCCTTTTTTGATTCTCTGTCATACTGACACATTTTCATCTCCTGCCTTTCTTCTACATAGTCTGACACATTCCCCCAGGCTTTTTATCATTTAGCAGAACCTGTCGATATAAAAATGGATGCATCCATTTTTTCTCCATTTGTTCCCTGATTTATTTTATTATACCGACTCTGGATATGAATTGCAATCGTTGACTTTTTCTCATTTATAAGGTATGGTTTTGTTATTCCATGATGCCAGAATTTTGAAAGTGCGAAGTACAGAACAATCCACCAGTATTCGCATATCGTGGATTATCATCCACTTTATGCTCATATCGGGGCGGGTCCCAAGGTCTTTCATCCACCTATGAGCAAGCTCATGTGATTTAGACCTTTTAACCCTAGCATCATATCATATTATTTCAGTCGAATATTGAAGGAGTATAGCTATGAAATATCAGAAATTATTAAGTCTCACCCGTCAGGCAGTCGATACTTACCAGATGATCGACGAAGGCGACCACATCGCAGTCGGCATTTCCGGAGGAAAAGACAGCCTGACGCTTCTGTGTGCACTCTATGGCCTGAAACGCTTTTATCCGAAATCGTTTAATCTGACTGCCATCACCGTGAACCTTGGTTTCCAGAATCTTGATTTGGAGCCAATCAAAAGAATGTGCCGGACACTTGAAATTCCCTATAAAATCGTGGATACACAGATTGCCCGGATCATTTTTGAAGAACGCCGTGAAAACAACCCATGTTCTTTGTGTGCTAAAATGAGAAAAGGCGCTCTCAATGCTGCCATCAAAGAACTTGGCTGCAATAAGATCGCCTACGCACATCATAAGGATGATGTGATCGAGACTATGCTTCTGTCTCTTCTCTATGAGGGACGCTTTTACTCGTTCCCACCGAAAACATATTTAGATCAGATGGATCTGACTGTGATTCGTCCGCTGTTTTTTGTCGATGAAGCGGATGTGATCGGATTCTGGCATAAATATCAGCTCCCGGTTGCCAAAAGTCCCTGTCCGGCTGACGGACATACACGCCGCGAGTACAGCAAACAGCTTCTGCGTCAGTTGAACCTGGAAAATCCTGGTGTCAAAAACCGGATGTTTACTGCCATTCTCAATGCGGAACTTCTGACTGGCCGGATCGTATAATCCCTGACCGCCACTGATGGAAAGCGGAAGATATTTTCGCTGCTTTCTGCGTTTGTTGTATTTGGCAAAACCGGCCACTTTGTTGTAGACCCAGAAAGAATACAACAGCAGATCGTTCGCCTTGCCGATTTTTTCTTTGGTCGTACCATGATAATACGTGCCGCCTGCCTTGATCGGTGCTCTGCGTTTCACTTGCTCGATCAGATCGGATTCTGTATGAATCGGTTCACGAAATTCTGTATATGCCGTTCCAATGCAGTCCGCTTTGTGGGAATCACTGCCGCCAAACTCTGCCAGAAAGTACTTTCTGGCCGCTTTCTTTGCTTCCTGATTCCGTTCTTCCACTTCACAGGAATTGTATGCCTCAAGGAAATCAAACTCCTGCATGATCTTCGGGTTCCGCTGATATTTCTTAGAACTTCCAAAACTTAAATATTTCTCTCCAAACGGATGTGCCGGTCCGAGAATTCCTCCGTAAGCATGTACGACCCTGGTCAGCAATTCTACCGGCATCCCTCGCATTTCCAAAATACGCGGCTTTACACCTTCCGGCAGAATTACCAGAAAATGTCCTGCATTGTTTGTATCATACTCAATTCCCTTCAGCACTACGAAGTCCGTATACTTTTTTCCTTTGATGTGATCTCTCCAGTATCTGTAACCATTATAAGAATTATGGTCAGATACCAACATTCCCTGATAACCTTTTTCCTTCAAAATGCGAATATATTCTTCAATTTCGACTTTTCCATCCAAAGATCCCTCTTTTGTATGGCAATGCATATCAAATTTCACAAGAAACTCCTTCCTGAAACGCTCTTTGTACTGAAAAACCACATTCACAGAACGCTGGTTTTTCAGCTTCTTGCCTGTCTGCGACGTGCATGACGTTCCTTCTGTTCATCTGCTTCGCTTTTTCTGTGACTTTTTTTCTCTCTCTTATCTTTTCCCTTTTCTTCTCTGACATCCGATGTCTCTGAAATATTTTCTGCCGGTTTTTCAAACAGAAAAACACTGTAGCCTGCTGCCAGTGCCGCAAGTGATGAAACCGGATATACCCACCAGTTTTCCCGGTGCAGCAGCGTCTTTATAACAAAAAACATCAGTACTGCACAGACCAGAAACAGCCCCGCCCGGTAAAACCGAAAAGCCAGTATACCCAGGATCACCGCACAGACTGCACCGATTCCGAGACACAGTCTCACATTTGCGAACAGTACACGGCTCAGCTGATATCCGACAACCATTCCCGTACATGCTGCTATTACACAGAACAGCAGCTTTCGAAATCCCTGAAATATGTTCATTGTATGTTTTATTCCTCCGTTCTTCTGACACTTCCCTTTTCTCTTGATTGAATAAGCTTCCCATTTCTATATCACAGCAGAAAATCCATCCAACCAAAATTTTTGTTTTCTACTATTCTTCTCCTGCTAAGAGTATAGCACAGCTGCCTGCTTTTTGCTACCTCAATCCCTCAAAAAGCATCTGGACTCTTTTCCCTTCTTTTTCAAGCAAAAAACATCCGTTCTTTCTTCAGATTTTCTCTGATTCTTAAGAACGGATGCCTTTCGCTTTTATTTCTTATACCACTTTTTATTTTATTCTTCTGCTGTCTCTTCTGTCTCTGTCTCCGGTACAACATTATGTACGGCTGTTACCGTTGCCACAACTGCTTCCGGATCGGTTGACAGATCAATCTCTTTATCTTTTGCAATCTCCAGATCCTTTACACGGATCGTATCGCCGACTTTCATATTTCCAACATCTACTTTTACTTTATCAACCAGTGCTGCCGGCAATGCTTTGTATGCGATCTCACTTAAACCTTCCTGTACAACACCGCTTGCAACTTTCTCTGCATTTACCAGAATGACTTCTGCAACGGAATGAACTTTTTCATTGCTTACCAGAGCCTGGAAATCAATCTCATCCACTCTTCTTCCATTGCATTGTACTGAATGTCTTTGATCAGGCATCATACTGTTTGCCGTCTACTTCCAGCATAACCTGACTGCCTTTGTTATCTACTTTGAGCAACTGCTCTACATCTTTCTTACTCAGCTTCAGCATGATAGAATTTTCTATCTCTCTGCCAAATAAGTTACCAGTAACAAATCCTTCTCTTCTTAGTTTCTTTGCTTTTTCATCTGTGCTTCTTTTTTCAGCTTTTAAAGTATTCATTTATCTTTTCCTCCAAAAATCTGATTTCTTAGCAGCCTTCAACAAAGAGGTTTTGTTAAGTTCTTTCTTGTTACGCCTATATTATAGTCGTTATATAACAAAACGATTAACCAAAAATCAAATTCTTTTCGGCTCTTATTTGTGCATTTTTTTCATATTTTCTGTAAAGCGGACATTCACAATCCGCTTCTCTGCATTCAAAAAATAGTACAATTCTTCGGAAGCATCCGGATTTATTTCTCTTTTTTGAGCCTCCAGCATCCGTTTTACCTTTTTTTCATCGTGGATCAGACGCACACCGCTTACCACCTGACCAATCGCTGTCTTTCCGGAAACGCTCATTCCAAGCCTCCGGAAAATCTCCTGTTTTCCGTCTCACATCCCGGAATCGGCCGGATATGCACGATTGGGATACCACTGACTGCCGCTTCGGTAGAAGTCAGTCCTCCCGGTTTCGTAAAGATCACATCACAGGCTTTCAGATAAAGAGGCATCTTTTTTGTGTAACCGACAAGCCTTACCTCTTTTCTGTTTTTATATTTCTGCTGAAGCTTTTTCTTTAACTTTTGGTTGCTTCCACAGATGACCACAAGATTTTCCTTTTTGCTTCGCATTGCCAGCAAAAGTTCCAGGATATGCACGATTGCTTTTGTTCCCATACTTCCTGCCGCCAGCAGAAAATATTTTTTCCTGCTCCAGTCCAAGCATATCGCGTGCCTGTTCTCTGGAAATATCCTCCGGCACTGCCTGGATACCGGAATACCAAACGCTTTCAGTATCAAAGACCTGTCCATCCAGCATCTTTCCAAGATAGGACTTCACCTCGTCACGATCGCTCCAGTCATGCACATTTTCCCGGATATCATTCATCATCTGCATAACTTTGATGTTGGCACCGCCATGCTTGGTCCTTTCAGGGAAGACATTGCCGCAGCGATGGCAGAATATGTATCCGTACCGGCAGAAGTAACCACACGGTGGTAAACGTACTGTTATTACCCAGCCGCCATGCTCCATATGAAGCATCAGTGCACATCAAGCACCTGTGCCTCCAGCTGTGTATACTGCTTATTCGGCCGCAGCATACGAAGGAAATTCTCTGCCGTGGAAAGCTTTGGGTCCGCTCGGTGAATATACATACTCGAATCATTTTCATAATGATTATATGCGTGATATCCATATACCGCGATCATCGGGAAATTGGCAATCAACTGCATACACTGACGGATATTGTTCTCAATGGAAGAATCTATCGTATACGGATCATAGGCCGCAAGTGTCAGAATACTTCGTGTCATGGAATTCATGATATCCTTAGAAGGCGCCTTCATAATAACGTCTCTGGTAAAATTGGTCGGAAGTGTCCGGCTGTTGCCGAGCACCTCACAGAATTCATCCAGCTGCGCCTGATCCGGAAGTCTCCAAACAGCAACAGATATGCTGCTTTCTCGAAGCCAAATTCGTTCGGTCCAATGGATTTGATCAGTGTTTTTACATTATATCCGCGATACCATAACTCACCGTCACATGGCACCTGTTTTCCATTTTCATCTTTGAAGGACACAATCTTTGAAATACGGGTCAGACCTGTCAATACACCCTTTCCGTTGACATCGCGAAGTCCTCTGTTTACCCCATACTCCTGAAACAATCCGTCCGAGATCGTATCATTCGTAATACACATATTCTGTTTTGATGCTGCGTAATTTGCTAATAAATCTTTTTTCTCCATACTTCACTCTCCAATCTGTATAGTCTTAATTATATCGTACTTGGTTCTCAAAAAAAAGCACTTCATAAATTTTTTATATCTTTTTACGCTTTGTATATAAATTTTATACCCCATAAAATTTCATCAGTGCATCGTAAACATTCATTTTTCCATAGCCCCAGGCGGTATTCGGATAGGATACATCCGGGTTCCTTTCGCACCCGCGAATCAAAATATTTCCGATCTGCACCGAATTTAAAAGCAGTCTTCTCCCACGGCTGTTTCCCCACTCCATGATCTGTGCACATGCTCCTGCCGCAATTGCAGAAGCTGCACTCGTTCCCGTCAGTGTCACATAATTTCCAAGCCTTCCTATCGCCTGCACGCCCACAGCCGGAGCCACAAAATCCGGTTTTACAACCGATGCAATGGTATTCCCCCTCCCGGAATCCAGATATAAAATACCACTCTTTTGATCCATTCCACCCACCCCAATCGGAATTTTTGCCGAAGACGGCACGGTAAGTGTCACATCCGGATCCGGACGCAAAAACACCACGTCTTTTTCTAACATTCCACTCATTGGCAGCCAGATATGAAATTGTCCTGTGATCGTGGTACTCGGATTAACATACAGCGTCCAGATCCCTGCCGCCGGGTTTCAAACCGGATAAACACCAGCTGATCCCCCGCGTGCGTCCACCTGTGCATAATCAATTTCCACTCTTGTCCCTTCAAATATAAATTCCTGTTCCTGATGCGAATTTCCGGGCACATTCTGCGCCGGCATAAGAGTGCCTCCCGGCGAACGCACCGCCACCACAAACAATTCCGGTGCACTGGCCCACAACTCGAGATAAAATCCCCGCATCCGCTGTTCCACATTCACCTCTACCGCAACCATCGAATTTCCATCACTTTTCCCGTAAAAATGATGTCTGGCATTCGCCTCATTTCCGGTTGCCACAACCGCACACCGGCGCCATCTGCCCGCAATATCATCAAGAAGTTCCGAAAGATTGCTGCCACCGGAATGCTTCCGTTGTTTGTCCCGAGACCAAGGCACAGAATAAGGGGCCGCCCCAGTTTTCTGGCAGTCTCTTCGAGATATTCAACTGCCGCCATAATGTCATTTTCCTGATAGGCAGGCATCTCCTGCGGAATATAAAAAAGTCTTTCAGATATGGTTTTGCCGGTTTTAACTTTACAACCAGAAGTTCCGCATAAGGAGCCGCCCCAGTAAAACCAGCCTGCAGATCTTCACTTCCGCAGGCAATACTTGCCAGCATGGTTCCGTGCCCATCTTCATCCGTCACTGGAACCAGTTCCCGCGGATGTTCCTGTTCCAGTGCCTCATTGATCTCTTTTTGTGTATATTCCGTTCCGTACAAAAATCCCTGAGGGGTATTTTTCTCCCCCGCCGGAATACTCTGATCCCAGATTGAGCGGATTCTTGTACTTCCATCGGCATTCCGGAAACAGGGCAGTTCATAGGAAATTCCCGTATCAACAAATCCAATAAAATACCCTGTCCCCGAAGGGACAGGGCTGGCTGATTCTGCAGCTGCAGGATACCGGTTGTCTCCAGTGCAAGCGTATCCAGCAGTCCGAAACATTTTGGGATAATCGAATATCCGTATGTCTTAATGCTCAGCTGCGGCACCTCGTCCCGGTCAAAATATTCTGCCACAAATTTTTCACCGATATTTTGTATACATTCTGCCCGGTCGTCAGAAATCTCCAAAGACTCTCTGGCAATCAGGATATCGTAGGTATTGTTGGAGCGGATAAATGCATCACAATTTCTATCCATAAGAAGCTCCCACACTTCTTTTCCGTAACTATATGCACAAAACTTTCAGAATAGAACTTATTCTTTTACACATGCCACGCCATACGGTTCCAGTGTAAGAATTCCCTTGATCACCTCTCCCGTCAGAAGATCAATTCCCTCTACTCCGGAAACAATCTGCGGTCCGGTCGTATCATTCAGATAAAATACATACCGCATACCATCCGCTTCGCGTGTGTGACGTTCCACGCCATATGGAAGTTTATACATCGAAACTCCCGCTTTTTTCAGTGTACGCGCATACAGGTGCTGCATGGAAGCATCATCCAGCCGGGCCGCGATATACATGGCACTGCCGTTTTGACATGTGCGCTCCGTCACTGCTGCCATTCCTTTGTAATAATCCTGTTCATAGGTACCAAGCACGTTTGTGCCATCTGCCACACGCAGAACTTCCGCATAATCCCGTACTTCCCCTTCCGGCATTTCCGGCAAAATGTACGCGGTTGCGGTCGGACGGATACAGTGTATCAATTTCCTCACTGATCACGCCAAAGAGATCCTTTAATCCGTCTCCCGGAAATCCGCCCAGATAATTGAGCTGGTTTTCATCCACATATCCGGTCACATAGGTTGCAATCAGATGACTCCCTGCTCCACAAACTGTTTCATGCGCTCCCCGACATGCGGATGCAGCAGATACAGCATTGGTGCCACAATCACAGAATAACCGCTATAATCCTCTTCACTGGAAATCACATCCACATCCACTCCGAGTGACGACAGATTGCGGTATGCTTTCCTGCAGGTCTTAATATAGTTACGGGTGGACTCTGCCAGCCCCTTCATTCCATCCGTTGCCCAGAGACTGTCCCAGTCGTATAACACGGCTACCGGTGCTTTTACGACTGTCCCTGCCAGATCTTTGAGTTTCTTTAATTCTTCCCCAAGATCTGCCACTTCACGAAAAACTCTGGTATCATCCGTTCCGAGATGATCCACAACC
>ENA-OQER01001310-OQER01001310.1-human-gut-metagenome-genome-assembly--contig:-NODE-1310-length-12263-cov-1.958059_pt1 | contig 12263 bp, 16 predicted proteins | sample MGYA00242797_ERZ504639 | MGnify/ENA primary metagenome ERZ504639 (study PRJEB26092, sample SAMD00036306) | human gut metagenome | host: Homo sapiens | study: EMG produced TPA metagenomics assembly of...
AGCTCGTGCATTCATATATATTACTCCTTTGATAGGATGTCGGGGTCAAAAGGTTAATACTAGTACATCGTTTCGTAAATAACTGTATCATTCCGCGCAGGATACGGATTCGAGTGTGCAGTTCAAAAACGTAGGCGTAGCGGGCTACGCTGAGGCTTTTAAACTGTGCAATCGGATTCGTAGACAAGTGAATGATACAGTTATTTCGAAAACGATGTACTAGATATAGTTTAAAATCAGGAATCTACAGGAGAAAACAGTTGATAGCTATCGTCTCCATCCCAGCTCTCCGTAGCTTCGGTTGTCCACTGTGTGATATGGTAATACCCATTCTGACCAGTCGGAGGGTTGCCGGCAGTGTCAGAATCACCGAAAGTTGCTGGCTCTTATTGACAGGAACCTGAAAGCTCAGAGACCCTTCTTTTTTTGTAAATTGATGGTGAGATCAGAAACTCCGTCCACGGAGCAGTTCTTCAGTTGTTCCGTTAGTTCTTTCTGATAAACCGAAACATCAGCGGATTCTGCGCCACAGTTTTTATAGGTATCAGAGAGAATGGCATCAATTTGGTCGAGTGCCTGTTCTGCCAGAGAAGATGCCAGATAATGTGCCTGAATCCGGTCAGCGGACTGCTGGCTGAGTGTCCGGTTATTTTTCGCGCTGGATAGTGAAAGCAGTGCAAAGGTAAACAGGCAAAGCACCAGGAAGATCATCAGCAGAGAAGGTGCACCCATATGGATAAAAGAAAAAGATATTTTTTTTCTTCTGTTTCATGATCCGTTCCTCCTTTGCAGATGATGTCGGACAGGCAGCTGATAAAAAACATCTGCCTCAACTCCGGATGTCAGTTTTGTGACATCCAGCTGCACATCCAGAAGCTGTCCGTTCAGATTCCAGGTGCCGGATAGCTGCCAAACAGCTGTTTCCTGAGAACAGGGAATAAAATCGGAATCATAGAAGATTGTGAAATTTTCTGATGCAATATTGACCGCATCACTATAAGCATCTTCCAGAAGATTCTTCATATCATCCGGTGAAGTGGAAGCAGTGATCAGTTCTGCTACATCTCCGGCTCTTCGGGAACCTGCGTCAGATCGTGAGCCTGGGTGCTGAGCGTATGGGATTTTACAAAAATTTGTACGCAGACAGCACTTGCCACAGAAAAGAACAGAATGGCAAAGATCAGTTCCAGAAGAAAAAGACTGGATGGTTGGCAGTTGGTTTTCGTTTCATAGATGCTCCTTTGTGATTCCGTAACCATCAGACATCAACAGATGGATGATGGTACAGAGGGTAATGAAATAGCCATGCAGTATATTTACCGGGAAACAGAACGGATGGTATAGACTGCGGTTGCAGTTTCCCCGGAAGTATCGGTACAGCGGAAGGTGATCACCTGATTCTCCGTCTCTTCCACAGAAAATTCTTTTACAGGAAGGATACTCTTTCCGGCAGAAGGAGAGAGTGTTGTCCCCTCTTTTACATACAGCTCTCGAAGCTGTCCGTCCCAGGCGTACAGATAAGTAAGGTAGGAAGCGTCAGCCGTCTCCTGCCGCAGGACTACTGCCTGCGTGCCGTCAAGCTCGTCCAGAAAAATTCCGTCTTCCCGGTCGTTTTGTCGCAGTTTTTCTGTCAGATAGGAAGTGCAGTGCCGGAGGTATAATTTCTCTGAGAATCGTCCGTCGTCGACTGATAGATCCGTGCCGCCAGCAGGATCACAGTAAGAGCCGAGATTGTAAAAACAAAAAATACTGTGACCGGAAACAGAAAATCAATGGCATGGCGCTTCTGGGATAATAATTTCATCGTTTATCGTCCCCTTTCTATGATCGTAACTTCCGGATAAATATTGGAGCCCTGGGTCCGGTAGTCCACAAAAAAGAGGGAATTGTCATAGATCAACCCGTAGTCTTTTTTGATAGCTTCCAGGCTTTCCGGATAGCGACCGGTTGTTGCATAACAGTAGGTGATATCCCGGTTCAGGGCCTGGGTGAGACTTTCCTTTTGTCTGCGGACCGTATTCTCTGAGAGAGAAGAAGTTCCAAGTGTAAACAACAGGATCAGAAAAAGGAAAAGCAACAGAGAAACCCACAGCTTTTTTCCGGATATCCTCTGCGGGGAGGTCTGAAATCGATACATAAGCAGTTCCTCCTGTTAAATACCGGACATAATGCCCATCAGAGGAAGCATGACCGATAACAGAATGATACCGACGATCAGAGAAAGTCCGATGATCAGGGAAGGCTCCAGAACCGCCAGTGTGTTGCTGATCCGGGTATCGATTTCTTCCTGATACATATCTGACACCTGTTTCATGACCTGATCCATAGAACCGGTTTTTTGCCCGATCGATGCCAGGCGGGCGTAAGTACCGGTGAGGATTCCGGAGGAAAACAAAGCATGAGAAAGATCTTCGCCCTCATTCACCTGTTTTTGGCAAGCCTCCAGCTTTATCTGAAAATCAGGATCCTGATTCAACATGGCGGCAAGTTCCAGGCCGCGCTCCGGAGTCAGTCCGCTTCGAAGTGCCAGATTCATCACATCGGCAAACCGGCAGCCCGCCTGTTGCTGTGCCATAGACGAAAAGAACCGGAAATGTTTCGCGAATCTCGCAAGTACAGCCTTTCCTTTTTCCGTGCGGCTTCCGAAGAATAATGCAGCGGCGATGGCGGCAAGAAGAATTACCAAAACGACAGAATAACGGCTGATAGCGTTACCGATATGCATCAGTGCACCGGAAATCCGGTCAGCTCGGTACCGAGCTGAACAAATACCTGGTTAAAGATCGGCATGACTTTTACGAGAAGTACCAGAATGACGACAAGCATCATACCGATCATGATCATCGGGTAAGTCACAGCGTTGCGGATGCTTTTTGCGATACTGTCTTCCCGTTCATAGTGTTCGCTTAGTGCGGACATTACCTCATCCAGTGTGCCGGTTTCCTCACCGATTTGTACCATATGGACGAGATAAGAAGGAAATAAACCGGTTTCTTTCAGGGAAAGAGAAAAATCTGCGGTTTCCTGCAGGGTATCCAGGATTTGCTGAAGAATATCTTTTTCCCGGTCGGATGTGGAATCTTCCAGCATGATGGTGATCCCTTCCAGTGGTGAGATACCGGAGTGAAGGATCATGGCCATCTGAGAACAGAAACCGGAAAGCTCCGGGTTGAAAAATGGCTGTTGTTTTTTATTCATAAAAACCTCCCTGTATCAGTAGGAATATTTTACTGTGTAGTTGCTGCCGTCGCCGATGTACTTTTTCACCGAAGAGGCACTGTTGCTGGCGGCCAGGGTGGGATCCATCAGGGACCAGTCCTTTCCGTCAAATTCTATGATGTTATCCACCCAGCCGACCTCGTGCAGATATACACTGATCCAGGCGTGATAGGCTTCTCCCGAATATCCCACTTCCAGTTTTGTGGGGATATGCTGGGAACGAAGCAGTGCTGTCATAAGGGAGGCATAGTCAAAACATATACCTGTCCCAGACTCCATTGTGGCATCGGGATCCGGAATATAGCCGGATGCCACTGTTTCTGCTTTCTGTTTGTCGTAAGTAATATTTTCTATTACATAGTGGTAAACCTGCTGTACATAGTCCAGATCGTCTGCAGAGTCATCAGACAGTGCCTGCCCCTTTTTGACTGCTTTGGAGTCTTTGGTAAACCAGACATACTGGTTGGGATAAAGATATGGCTGAAATTCATCTTTCAGGGTAACATTAAGGCTCTGAGAAAAGATCAGTGCATATTTATCATCGGTGACATTTTCGTAGAGGTCTGCCTGATAAGTGCCGTTGCTTCCGGATAATGGAAAAGTCTCATAACTTCCGTAGGAATCCGGGTTCAGTGTGTAAGTGTATACCGTGCCATCCGGAGTGGTGATCTGTAACTTTACTTTGGAAACTTTGCCGTTGTAACAAAGCATAAGATAGCCGTTTTCAGTGTGGGAGGCATCCAGAGATGTGGTTTTGTCTCCGTACACAACAGTCTGACTGGCTTGCGGTGTACAGACATCAGTGTAAGTTTCACGGGAAGTTGTCATTGTGTCACTTTTTGTTTCATCAGCAGTCTGTTTTCCGGGTGAGGAGCCGGAAGAACAGCCGGAGAGAGGAAAAAGAGTCAGCAAAAAAAGAAGCAACAGATAAAGAGTACGCTGTTTTGTTATCATTTGTATCGCCTGTAAACTCCTTTCCTCGTTATGTATTCCCGGAGTCTTTCTGCACTTTTTTCAGAAATCAGATACAGAAAAATTCCGGGAGAATATGATGACTGGTTTTAGTATAGCATTTTTTGGGGAAGAATGCATCAGGTTTTATATTGAGTGAGTATCCATTGCTTCAGAATCGGGAACTGGCAGGGACCGGCAGAGAGTACCTTTTGATGAAAACTATGAAGATGAAAGGTGTCACCGGCAAGTTCACGGACTTCCTGTTGCAGATCAAGAAACTGCAGATAGCCAAGGTAATATTTCAGGTAATTGGCGGGATCTTCCACGATCACCTGGTAGATCTCTTTTTGAATGGTGTTGTCTGTAATCCCCAGCTGCGACAGGAAGGTGGCGCAGCGTTCCTGATTCCAGCCGTTATAGTGGATTACGGTATCGAGAAGAGACATCATACAAAGATTCAGAGAGCGGTTAAGCCAGGCAAGCTGTCCGTCGGTGGAATCGGGCTGATAATAAGTATAGGCAAAGGATTCTGCATAAGTTGCCCATCCTTCTACGTAACCACCCATGGCCGGAAGGTATCGGACGGGATCCGGGGCGGAAGAAGCGAATGTGATCGTCTGATAAAGATGCCCCGGAAATCCTTCGTGCGCCAGAGTGGTATATAGTTCCAGACCACTCATATTTGCGTGTCGGTTAATGTAAATGTCATTGGGACTTAAAGTGTCTATGGGTGGTGTCAGATAAAATGCCGGACTCAGATGTTCCTCCAGATCCGGATGCACATATTTGACTTCATAGGAGGTGGAAGGAACAGCCGGAAAATCGGTCTGTATCTGTTTTTGCAGATCTTCCAGAATCTGTTCGGGAGAAGTTTCAGCGGCAGAGGGTGTAGAAGTAAAGGAAAGCCCGGAAGCAGCATCGATCAGCCCGGCAGAAAATGAGAATATACCGGAGTGTGTCCCGGTTTGCGCTTTGGATATTGGAAGAAATACATCCTTTGCGAAGGTCGGTGTGGCAGTGCTGCTTCCCATAAGTTTTGTGGCAAGGGAGAGATCGGTCTGAAACTGGTGAATCAGGCGGGACTGGATCTCAGGTACGGTGTCGTAGATACCGCAGCTGCTTTTGATCAGGTATTCATAGTAGGCTTTACCACCGGCGAACTGACAGAGTCCTCCGGGATTCTTCCCGCTTCCTTTCAGCAGATACAGACCATCGATCAGAGACTGATAGGCAGGAAGTACCTGACCGGTGAGAATCTGGTTGTGCAGTTTCTGATAGGCGGCTTTTTTTGCTCAGAGATACCGGAAAGAGACTGGATCTTTTCGGAAAAGACGGAGGCCAGGTAATTATCGTCCGGGTCTTTGATAAATGCGCTGCATTGACTGATGATGCGGTCTGCAGTGGCATCACTCATGAAAGTACCGTTTTGTGCTTTCAGTTTTTCAAAAGAAAGGATGCTTTCGAGATAGCTGTCTACAGACGTAAGAAGCTTCAGGTAATTCCGGACATCGTCTTCTTTTCGAAAAGTGTATTCTGCGAGAAGAATGGGGAGTTGAGCCTGGGTCCCGAGGGAGGGACTCAGGCTTCATCCAGAAGATATTGCCTGGCAGGAAGAAGCTGTGTTTCGTAGTAAAGAGAGAGAATCTGCTGAGTCAGCCGGTTATCGGGACTGAGATCTCTGGCGGGAAAGGCATTTATCATGGTTCGCCTGTTTTCAAGGAGAATCTTCTGACCGGAGAGCTGTGTGGGATCGAAGGTTCCGAGAGAGAGGGAATAATCTTTGATGCCGGAGGATTCAGGGTAGGCAAGTGTGTAGTGAAGGTTAAGCGGATTGCCGGATATGTCGGTGGTGAAGATGGTGTTGGTACAGGCGCGGAAGCGGCGGTTGATGAAGTAGGAGTAGGTAAGCGTGCGCACCACAAGAAAGGTCAGAAAACAAATCAGAAACAGAAGGGGGATGAAGAATTTTTTGGAAAGTTTCGGATTATGCATAGGACTCCATGAGGGCGGGAATTACTATCAGTGTATGGGAATCAATACCAAAATATGTTATAGTTGTTTCAGACAGAAAGGAGACGAAGTGTATGTGTGAGAATGTGTATGATATGATTATTGTAGGTTCCGGACCGGCGGGGCTGACGGCGGGGATTTATGGGAAACGTGCCGGGTTGAAGGTGGTTATCCTGGAGAGTGGTTTTATTCAGGGTGGTCAGATCGTGAATACGTATGAGGTGGATAATTATCCGGGGATGCCGGGAATCAGTGGACTGGAACTGGCAGAAAAGCTGAAGGAGCATGTGACCGGGCTTGGCGTAGAGATTGCGAGAGGGAAGGTGAAAGGAATTTCGCTGGACGGAGAGTGGAAGATCGTGCACACAAAGAAGGCAGATTATCGTGGTAAGGCGGTTATTCTGGCGGCGGGTGCAATTCACCGGAAGCTGGAAGTTCCCGGTGAGGAAGAACTGGCAGGGATGGGAGTCTCTTACTGTGCAACCTGTGACGGGGCGTTCTTTAAAGATAAGACAGTGGCTGTTGTCGGCGGCGGGGATGTAGCTGTGGAAGATGCAATTTTCCTGGCGAGAGGCTGTAAACAGGTGTATCTGATTCACCGGAGGGATCAGCTGCGGGCGGCACAGGTGTTACAGGATGCGTTGAAAGATTTCCACAATATTACCTGTATCTGGGATACCACGGTGGAAAAATTGGCGGAGAGCAGCAGGTGCAGTGGATAACTCTGAAACAGACAAAGACCGCAGAAAAGTATCAGCTGGATGTGGATGGTGTCTTTATTGCAGTGGGAACCGTACCGGATACCGGGTTTGTAAAGGAACTGGTAGATTTGGATGAGCATGGATATATCAAAGCCGGCGAGGATGGAAGAACCGGTGTGTCGGGTATCTACGCAGCGGGAGATATCAGAACCAAGGAACTGCGCCAGATTATTACAGCAGCTGCAGACGGGGCAAACTGTGTGAATTCTGCGCAGCAGGATCTGTATAAAGGATAACAGAAGCGGAAATGAATATGGAAATCACCATGAGTATGTCCTATGTGAAAATACTGCTGAGAAACCTGTGAAAACAGCGATAAAAAGGGGCTTTTGTTAAAAAGTACTAAGTTGTGTCTGAAATTCACACAATTAAGGTGGATAGTGAAAAAGTTATACTCCGGTTATCCACATAGGAAAATACTGGAAATGCCGTAAAATCAAGTTATACACAAAGTTATCCACTTTATCCACATTTTTTCGTGTGGACAACCGTGATTTACATAACGAAAAAGGAAACAAATGTTTTGTGAATAAGTGATAAATCGATGTTTCGACAAAAAGAGTGTGGAAAAACTATTGACTTTTTTATAGTCAAATAGTAAAAAAAAATGCAGTGAATTTTCAAACAATTTGCGGGAATTTAAAAAAAAGAAGCCAGGGTTCAGCCCCCCGGCTCCTTTTCATTCTCTTGATCACTTTCAGTCTCGTAAATTCCTCTCTCTCCTTCTCCTCTAATGCATTACTGATATCCTTTGTCAGCTGCTCGTAATGAGGAATCGTGATATTCTTCAGCGCGTTTGCCCGCTTCTGCGTCTTTTTGATATTCGCTGCCAGCCGGTACGCTGCATTTTCCACCATGGAAAGTCGGATTGTCAGTTCCTTCACCTTTTCAAACGCCTGTTTAGCCGCATCCAGAGACTCCTTCGTACTGTAAAACGCATACGTCGGGGCATCCCCGGAAGATTCCGATTCCACCAACGGAATCTCCGTACCCATGATACTTCTGGTCTTGATACGGATCGAATCCTCAATGGGAACTGTATAAGAAATCGTCTGTACGGTATTAATACCGATTTCCATATTTGCCCTCTGCAACGCTCCATACGCCTCACGGAAGGTCACATCGATCTGCGACTGGATACCCTTCGCCTCATCGATCAGGTTCATCATTTCACGGATCAGAATATTTCGCTTCTTATCCATCAGGTCAAATCCCTGGAGAGAAAGAGCCAGAGAATTCTTGGCAAGGATCAGATTTCCCTTGGTAGAAGGTATTTGGATCCATAAAATCCCCCCTTTTATTCCATCATAGACTGTGCGTCAGAGACAGCCTGTTCCACAAGGTCAATATCGGTTGGCTGATAGTACTGATTCAGAACTTTGGTATCGATACGGTCAAGCTCCTCTTTCGGAAGCAGGCCAAGCAGCTTCCAGCCGATATCCAGTGTTTCGGTGATCGTACGGTTTTCCATCGGACCCTGGCCGACAAACTCACGCTCAAAGGCATTACCGAAGATCAGATACTTTTTATCCAGCGGAGAAAGCTCATCTTCACCGATAACGGAAGCCAGTGCTCTGGCATCTCCTACTTTTGCGTAGCAGGAAAACAGCTGGTTTGCCACATCCTGATGGTCTTCTCTGGTATATCCCTTACCGATACCATCCTTCATCAGACGGGACAGAGACGGCAGTACGTTGATCGGTGGATAGATCGCCTGTCCGTGAAGCTGTCGGTCCAGAACGATCTGACCTTCGGTGATATACCCGGTCAGGTCAGGAATCGGGTGGGTGATATCGTCGTTTGGCATGGTCAGGATCGGAATCTGCGTAACCGATCCGGTGCCGCCCTGTACGATACCGGCACGCTCATAAAGGGTGGCCAGTTCACTGTAGAGGTAACCCGGATAACCTTTACGGGAAGGAATCTCACCCTTGGAGGAAGATACCTCTCGCATCGCCTCACAGAAAGAAGTGATATCGGTGAGGATGACCAGAATATGCATACCTTTTTCAAAAGCCAGATATTCGGCAGCGGTCAGTGCCACTTTCGGAGTGATCAGTCGCTCAACGACCGGATCATTTGCCAGGTTCAGATACATGACTACGTGGTCAGAAACACCGCTTTCCTCGAAGGTACGGCGGAAGAACTCAGCCACGTCATATTTGACACCCATCGCCGCAAAAACGATGGCGAATTTTTCATCGGTATTGTCACCAAGAGAAGCCTGCTGTACGATCTGTGCGGCAAGCTGGTCATGGGGAAGACCGTTTCCGGAGAAAATCGGAAGCTTCTGTCCGCGGATCAGGGTTGTCAGACCGTCGATGGCGGAGATGCCGGTGCGGATATAGTTACGCGGATATTCACGGGTGACCGGATTTAATGGCAGACCGTTGATATTTGCTTTGGTGTCTGCACGATCGGTCCCAGACCGTCGATCGGGTTGCCGATACCGTCGAAGGTACGTCCCAGGATCTTCTCGGAAAGACCGATCTCCATGGGATGCCCGGTCAGACGGGTGTGGGTGTTGTCGAGAGACATATTGTCGGATCCCTCAAAAACCTGGATCACAGCTTTGTCTTCGTAGACTTCTACGATCCGTCCCAGTTTCTTTTCTTTTCCATCGATGGTAAATTCTACAATCTCTTCATATGCTGCATTTTTGACACCCTCCAGAACTACCAGAGGACCATTGATTTCACTTAAGCCAAGATATTCAATTGCCATAATTCCATCCTCCTTATCCGTTCTTTTCCAGTACTTTATCGTAGAAGGTATCTACTGCTTTTTTATAATCGTCAAACATTTCCGGTTTGTCGTTTGGCACATCGTATTTGATGGCGATGATCTTTTCGAAAATATTGTCCTCTTTCAGGACAGACATAGGCATCCCCATAGTTACCAGGGCTTTTGCTTTTTTATACAGATATAAAATGATTTCCATCATCTTATACTGTTTTTCCAGCGGGACACAGGTATCATCTGCGTGGAATGCGTTCTGCTGTAAGAATCCCAGACGGATCACACGGGCGATCTCGAGGATCAGTTTCTGGTCATCCGGAAGAACGTCACTGCCGATCAGTTTTACGATTTCCATCAGGCTGCTTTCCGTGTTAAGAAGAGCCATGATCTGGTTTCTGAGATCGATAAAGTTTTTATTTACATGGGTCTGGTACATGGTGCCAGATCGTTCAGATATTCACTGTAACTGGTCAGCCAGTGGATCGCCGGGAAATGTCGTGCATAAGCCAGCGACTTGTCCAGTCCCCAGAAACAGCGGACAAAACGTTTGGTGTTCATCGTAACCGGTTCGGAGAAATCGCCACCCTGCGGGGATACAGCCCCGATGATCGATACGCTTCCTTCGGTTCCGTTAAGATTTTCCATCATGCCTGCTCTTTCATAGAAGCAGACAGACGGGAAGCCAGATAAGCCGGGAAACCTTCCTCTGCCGGCATCTCTTCCAGACGGCCGGAGAGTTCACGGAGGCTTCTGCCAACGGGAGGTAGAGTCTGCCATAATAGCCACATCGTAACCCATATCACGGTAATATTCCGCCAGCGTCAGACCGGTGTAGATGGAAGCCTCACGGGCAGCCACCGGCATGTTGGAGGTATTCGCGATCAGGCCGTACGATTCATCAGGGGATGACCGGTCTTCGGATCCACCAGTCTCCGAATTCCTCCAGTACCTGAGTCATCTCGTTTCCACGTTCACCGCAGCCGATATAGATGATAATATCTGCATCAGACCACTTGGCGATCTGGTGCTGCGTCATGGTTTTCCGGTACCGAAACCACCGGGAACAGCGGCGGTGCCGCCTTTTGCGATCGGGAACATGGTATCCAGGATACGCTGACCGGTGATCAGTGGCCTGGATGCCGGGAAACGTCTTTTGGTCGGACGGGGAACACGGATCGGCCATTTCTGGCACAGGGAGAGTTCCTTTGTGGTTCCGTCGGCAAGTTCCAGTGTGACGATCGGATCCACGATCGTGTAAGCACCATCAGGTGCTGCTTTGATAACGGTTCCCTCCACATCCGGAGGAACATGGATCGATGAAGGATACTTGCGGTTTCCTGGGTTTCCGCGATGACGGTTCCTCCGGTTACATGATCGCCCTCGGATACGGTCACATGAACATTCCATTTTTTGGAGGTATCCAGAGAATCGACGCTGACACCACGGGTGATATATTTGCCGGAGCGGGCAGCAATCTCACTTAGCGGACGCTCGATACCGTCGAAAATGTTGTTCAGGATTCCGGGTCCCAGTGTTACGGAGATGGCATCACCGGTTCCCACAACTTCCGCGCCGGGTTTCAGACCGGTGGTCTCCTCGAAGACCTGTACAGTGGTGGCTTTCTTTGACAGGGAGATGACTTCCCCTACCAGATGCTCTTCACCACATGTACCATCTCAGACATACGAAGACCAGTATTTCCCTTCAGGTAAATAACTGGTCCGTTGATTCCATAAATGATTCCTTTTTTATTCATCTGTCATACCTCCGGCAAAGACAAATTCTTCTTTTGCTTCCCTGAGTAAAGTAGCAAATGAGTTGTCTATCAATATATTTTTGGAGCGGATCACGGCGCGCATACCGCCCATGAAAGCTTCTTTGGATACTACCGGGGCAAAGCCGAAGCGTGCGGCAAGTTCCGGGATCCAGTTCTGGTCTGCGGGATCAAGATAAACCACAAGGGCATCTTCTCCGGCAAGTCGCGGGCTTCCTGGATCCGCTGGGAGAGATATTCCAGATATTCCGGTGTGGAGCGAAACTGTGCAAGACGCTCCGCCACATCGTGAAACAGCTGCTGCTTGATCTCTTCGGTCTTATCGGAAAGAAGGCGGCGGTATTCCAGCTGTCTGGCAGAGACGGTTTTGTTGATCTCGCGTTTGAGATTGTCGGTTTCTGCCTGAATATGAGACTGAATCTGCCGTTCTTTGGTCTCTTTATGTTCCTGGAAAATCTTATCCAGGGCTTCCTGATGCTGTGTCTGCACCTGCTGTGCCTCCTGCATGGCACTGTCGATGGAGGCTGTATAAAAATGCTGTAATTTTTCTTCGATAGTCAATGTATTCACCCTCTTTGATTTATAGTTACAGTTTTAGTCCAATGGCTTCGTTGACATAAGAGGTGATAAAATCCGGTTTCCGGCCGGTACCGTGACGGTCGGGGATCTCCACGATCAGAGGTACCTTGTGATGGAGTTTCACCTCATCCACAATTTCCGGAAATTCTCTGCCGAACTTTTCTGTAAGCAGAAGAATCCCGATTTCTTTATCGGCCAGAGCCGTTTCCAGAGCGGTGCGCAGTCTT
>ENA-OQER01001312-OQER01001312.1-human-gut-metagenome-genome-assembly--contig:-NODE-1312-length-12255-cov-2.252721_pt1 | contig 12255 bp, 16 predicted proteins | sample MGYA00242797_ERZ504639 | MGnify/ENA primary metagenome ERZ504639 (study PRJEB26092, sample SAMD00036306) | human gut metagenome | host: Homo sapiens | study: EMG produced TPA metagenomics assembly of...
CATCATCACCCGGGAGAGTCACTGCTTCTACCCTTCCTGGTAAAATACATGGTCACTGGCAAGAACTCGCATATAAAATCCACTCATGCCGGTACCTCCTTATCTTAAGCCTCCTGTGACTTTGCTTTCTCGATAACATCATCGATGGTTCCTACATTAAAGAATGCCCATTCCGGATATTCATCCATCTCACCGTCAACGATTGCTTTGAAACCGCGGATGTCTCAGCCAGCGGCACGTATTTTCCGGGAACACCGGTAAAGGTTTCTGCTACGTGGAACGGCTGGGACAGGAAACGCTGGATCTTTCTTGCACGGAATACGGTCAGTTTATCGTCTTCTGACAGTTCTTCCATACCAAGGATCGCGATGATATCCTGCAGTTCTTTGTATTTCTGAAGAATCTCCTGCACTTTTCTTGCTACGCGGTAGTGTTCTTCTCCTACCACATCCGCTTCCAGAATACGGGAAGAAGATTCCAGCGGATCTACTGCCGGATAGATACCCTGTTCTACGATCTTACGGGAAAGTACCGTAGTGGCATCCAGATGGGCGAAGGTAGTCGCCGGAGCCGGGTCTGTCAGGTCATCGGCAGGCACATAAACAGCCTGTACGGAAGTTACGGAACCGTTCTTTGTGGAAGCGATTCTCTCCTGCAGTTCACCCATTTCATTTGCCAGAGTCGGCTGGTAACCTACTGCGGAAGGCATACGGCCAAGCAGTGCGGATACCTCGGAACCTGCCTGTACAAAACGGAAAATGTTATCAATAAACAGAAGCACGTTCTGATGTTCTTCATCACGGAAATATTCTGCCATGGTCAGACCCGTCTCTGCTACACGCATACGGGATCCCGGTGGCTCGTTCATCTGTCCGAATACCAGAGCGGTTTTCTCCAGTACACCGGATGCTTTCATCTCACTCCACAGGTCATTACCTTCACGGGAACGTTCTCCTACACCGGTGAAGATGGAATATCCACCGTGTTCTGTTGCGATGTTACGGATCAGTTCCTGGATCAGTACGGTTTTACCTACACCGGCACCACCGAACAGACCGATCTTACCACCTTTGGCATAGGGTGCCAGAAGGTCGATTACTTTGATACCTGTCTCCAGGATCTCTACAACCGGGCTCTGTTCCTCAAAGGTCGGGGGATCTCTGTGGATTACCCAGTGCTGTTCTTTCTCCAGGCTTTCTCCACCATCGATGGTGTCACCCAGTACATTGAACAGACGACCCAGTGTCTTTTCTCCTACCGGCACCTGAATACCTGCGCCTGTAGCTGTTACTTCCATATCACGGTGAAGTCCTTCACTGGAATTCAGCATAATACAACGAACCATATTGTTTCCGATGTGCTGTGCTACTTCCATGACACACTTTTTCCCACCGTTGTCAACTTCCAGAGCATCCTTGATGGACGGGAGAGTCTGTCCTTCGAAAAGGACGTCTACTACAGGTCCCATGACCTGTACGATTTTTCCTGTCTGCATATGGATTCGCTCCTCCTCTCTTATCTCTCTATATATTTTTGCCTCTACTTGTGTTTGTTTTTCTGTGCTTTCGCACCTGCGATAACCTCGGTGATCTCCTGGGTGATCGCTGCCTGTCTTGCCCGGTTATACTGAATCGATAAGGCTTTCAGCATCTCGCTGGCATTCCGGTTCGAGGCATCCATGGCTGTCATACGGGCGTTCTGCTCGCTGCAGTAGGATTCTACCAGACAGCCGTATATCGTTCCCACTACATAGTTCGGAATGATGGTATTTAACACTTCATCTGCGGACGGTACCAGCATGATCTCCTCATGATGTACATCCGCCGGAATTCCCATTTTCAGTTCGGTATGGAACGAAGCTTTCTTTAACGGAAGCAGCTGAAGAGTCTGTGTCTCATTGGTCACAGCATTTTCCATGTTGGTGTAGATCACATGGATCTCATCCAGTTTTCCTTCCAGATATTCCTCTACCATACGCAGCCCGATCATACGGCACGGTGCATGGAAGGCTTCTGAACCGTAAAGTGGAAATCCATATCCACAGACACGTCCGGCAGTGTTTTCTTTGAAAAATACTGCCGACCCAGTTCTCCAAGAACAAACAGACTGTGTTTTCCTTCCCACTGCAGCTGCTCTTCTGCCATCTTGATCACGTTATGGTTATAAGCACCTGCCAGTCCTTTGTCTGCTGTTACGATGATGTGACCGATCTTCCGGTCTTTTTTCGGAATCTCCGGTCTCTCATCGAAGAAAGCATGCTCAATATCCGGCACATGACGCAGGATACGGCGGATCGCGGACTGCATCTCAAAGAAATAGGGCTCTGTATCTGACAGCGCTTTCTTTGCTTTCTTCATCTTGGATGATGAGATCATGTACATCGCATTGGTGATCTTCATGGTGTCCTGGATACTCTTGATCCGGTCCTGTATCTCTTTTACATTTGCCATATTAACACCTGCTCTTCTTGAATTCCTCTGCCACTTCTACGATCTTTTCTGTCAGTTCATCGTTGAGAACTTTTTATCATTCAGTTCATCGATGATCTCTTTATGCATATCTGCAAAATACTGCAGCATATTCATCTGGAATGCTTTCAGTTTGCTTACTTCCACATCTACCAGAACTTTATGTGTTGCAGCTACCAGAGTGATAACCTGCTGTGGCATGGAAAGCGGATTACATAATGGCTGTTTTAACAGTTCCATCAGACATTTTCCATACTGTAACTGCGCTTTGGTTGTCTCATCCAGATCGGAACTGAACTGGGTAAATACTTCCATCTCACGGTACTGGGCCAGGTCGATACGGATACTTCCTGCTGCTTTCTTCATGGCTTTTGTCTGTGCCGCACCACCTACACGGGATACGGAAAGGCCAACGTTTACAGCCGGACGCATACCGGAGAAGAACAGATCACTTTCCAGGAAGATCTGACCGTCAGTGATGGAAATAACGTTTGTCGGGATATAGGCCGACAGGTCACCCGCCTGTGTCTCGATGATCGGCAGTGCTGTGATAGATCCGCCGCCTTCTTCATCGCTCAGCCGGCTGGAACGTTCCAGCAGTCTGGAATGCAGATAGAATACGTCACCCGGATAAGCTTCACGTCCCGGAGAACGCTCCAGCAACAGGGACAGGGCACGGTATGCAACCGCATGTTTGGACAGATCATCGTATACGATCAGTACGTCTTTTCCTTTGTGCATAAAATATTCTGCCATAGCGGTTCCCGAATAAGGTGCAATGTACTGTAACGGTGCACAGTCACTGGCTGTAGCAGAAACGATGATGGTGTAATCCATAGCATCATGTTTGGTCAGTGTATTTACCAGTTTTGCAATCGTAGATGCTTTCTGACCGATGGCAACGTAGACGCAGATTACGTCTTTGCCTTTCTGGTTTAAGATGGTATCGGTTGCGATCGCTGTCTTACCGGTCTGACGGTCACCGATGATCAACTCACGCTGTCCACGTCCGATCGGGAACATGGAGTCGATAGACAAGATACCGGTCTCCATAGGAACACTGACAGATTTTCTCTCAATAATACCAGGTGCTTCTCTTTCTACCGGATAGTAGTCGTCTTCTTCTACAGCTCCCTTTCCGTCGATCGGCTCGCCCAGCGCGTTGATAACTCTGCCGACAAATCCTTCACCGACCGGGATTCCGGCTTTCTTTTTCGTACGTACCACACGGGTACCTTCTTTGATTCCTGTATCTTTACCGAACAGGATACATCCGATGGTATCCTGACGGATATCCTGAACCATTCCTTTTTCGCCGTTTTCAAAAGTTACGATCTCGCCGTACATCGCATGATCGATTCCATAGATCGTTGCGATTCCGTCACCGACACTGATAACCTTACCGGTTCCTGTTCCTGACACATGGCATCGTAATTTTCGATTTTCTCTTTCAGAATGGAAATAATTTCTTCTGAGCTGATTGTGCTCATTTCTTTCACCTCCGGATCAATCGTTGTTGCAGCTGACGGACTCTGCCGCGCAGACTCCAGTCAAATTCCCGGTCCCCCACACGAAGAACAAATCCTCCGATCAGGTCCGGCTGCTGTTCAACAGTCATTTCCACGCCATTGACGCCATAGGTTCTCCTGACGAACTGTTCCATCTGAGCTTTCTGATTCTCATCCGGCTCATGGACACAGTACAGCGTAGCGGCCACAATTCCCTTTTCCTTTCTCACACAGGCCCTGTAGCTTTCCAGCATGTCATCGATCTGATCACATCTTCGCCGGTCACTGACTGTCTTTAAAAAGTTGTGTAAGCTCTTCGGGAATATTGTTTCTATAATCTCATGCTTTACCTCTTTGGTAAGAGTCGGATCATTGAGAATTTTCACCAGCTGAGGCGCCGCACACAAAGCCGCTTTCATCTGTTCCACATCTTCTGCGGGAACTCTCAGATCATAAAGCACTTTTCCATAACGATCAGCGGTCTGTGTCATTGGCCTCACCTGCTTTTTTCAAAAATTGTTCATACAGCGCACCGTCACTCTGTGGATCAGTACCTTCCTGCAGGATACGGGATACTGCGGTAAGAGCAAGTCCTGCAACTTCGGACTGCATCTCTTTCATTGCTTTTTCCCGATCCAGTTCCACATCCTTTCTGGCCGCTTCTTTTATCTTTTTCGCCTGTTCATCCGCTTCACCCAGAATACGGTCATATTCCACCTGGGCATTTCCTCTGGCTTTCTCAACCAGCTGGAGAGATTCTTCCTTCGCAGATGCAAGGGCTTCTTCATATTTAACCTTCAGTTCCTTCGCCTGGCTCTCCTGGGCTCTGGCACCTTCCAGACCCTGTTTCACCATCTGCTCTCTCTTATCCATGATCGCAGTTACCGGTTTGATCAGGAACTTTTTCAGTAAAAGGTAGAGAATGATGACGTTGATAATGGTCCAAACCAGATTTAAGTCTATCCGTAACACCCTTTACTCACCTGCCTTTCTCGTTTTTCTCATGTTTCGGTAATGGTGATTAGCCAAGGAAGAAGATGATCAGCAGACCGATAACGAAACCGTAAATAGCGGTTGCCTCTGCCAGTGCACAACCAAGAAGAAGGGATTTGCTGATTTTGCTTTCTGCTTCCGGCTGTCTTGCGATTGCATCTACTGCTTTACCTGTTGCCAGACCGATTCCCAGTCCTGCTCCGATACCTGTTAATACTGCTACTGCTGCTCCGATTGCTACTAACATAATGTTTTCTCCTTTTCTCTTTTCCAATTAAGTTTACTCAATAGCTTCTTTGATAAACAGTGCTGTCAGAAAGACAAACACATATGCCTGGATCAGTCCGTCGAAAATATCAAAATAACAAGTCAACGGTACAGGCACCAGTACAGGGGCTACTGCTTCGATCAGTTTCATGACAACGAAGGAACCCAGTACGTTACCGAATAATCGCATACAAAGGGATACCGGTCGGATGAAGATTTCCAGGATGTTGATCGGCAACACCACCGGTGTAGGTTCTGCAAAACTCTTCAGCACTTTTTTCCGCCTTTTGCATGGATTCCGGCAAATTCAATTAATACAATGCTCATGATTGCCAGAGCTGCTGTTACATTCATGTCTTTAGTTGGTGGTTTAAATCCCAGAATACCAATCAGATTGGCTACGCCAATATAAATGGCCACCGACATCAGATAAGGAATATACATTTTTCCTTTTTCTCCAAGAATATCTTTGAAGAAATCCTGTATGACACCGATCACTGTTTCCAGTGCCAACTGGCGCTTACTGATGTTTTCAGGTTCCACCTGGAGATTGCGTGTAAGTAATATGGAAATTATTACCAGTGCAGCCATAATGATCCAGGTTACAACCACCGACTCTGCGATTTCAATTCCTCCAAACAGGGGGATCGTAAAGGCAGTGTCACAGTTCAGCTCTTCCAGTAATTTACTTGCTAAATCCGTTTCTCTCCCTCCCTTTCCTTAACTTTTAATAAGCAAAACGTAACTGTTCAGTACCCTCGTGGGATATTACCTACTGAATAGTCACTTAAAACTTCTTAATTTATATCCTCTCCATAAATCCGAAGTTTTACAAATTTTACTTCTGAATTTTTCATTTGTCAACATTCCTATTTTTCATGTTTGTTTTTGTCAATTTTTCTCGTATTTTAGCGAAACTGACCATTAGTCGTTTTATTATTCACAAAATCCTGTGTATTTTTTATGCTATTTTTCATTTTTCCAGGTTTTCTTAAAATTTTCCGGCTCGAAACCTGTCTTTTTTTAGTTATTTTTTATATCTTTTTTAGTTATTTTTATCATTTTGTGATTCGTAGATACCGATGCCGGTAGCCAGCGCCAGGTTTAACGAATCGATATGATCGGTATGACGGATCACCACACTTTGGCCTTCATTCGCAAAACTGTCCGGCAGTCCGGTGGCTTCATTTCCGAAGATCAGGGAGTAGGTCTCAGTGGTGTCTCTCTGAAGTTCCTGCAACGGCACAGCTCCCTTTAGCATAAACGGATAAAGGCTTCTGTTACCCGCCTGTTCTTTGTAAGCTTCAAAGCTTGGGAAATAACAGAAATTCAACTGAAACAAAGACCCCATCGAGGCCCGTACTACTTTCGGGTTAAATACATCCACACCCGGCTCTATGATCGCAAGATTTTCGATACCAAAACCGATGCTTGTCCGATGATCGTTCCCATATTCCCCATATCACTCGGGTTGACAAGAACGATATGATCCGCTGTTGGATCCAGCTGGTTCGTGTACTTTTCAAACACACCGACAGCGAAGATGTTCTCTTTGTCTCTGAGCTTTTCAACCACTTTTGCGGCCCGTTCGATCGGTATATTGTGCCGGTTACACAGATCAGTGATGATCTCCAGTTGAGTCTCACTGTTCATATCCGGGTGAAGCAGGACTTTCAGCACATGTTCCGGCTGATTTTTCAGCAGTTCAATCGTCGGGAAAGCGCCGAAGGTGTAGGAGTGGTTCATTTTTTTGCGTATTTTTTTAACGGTACATCTCGGTTCATAAGTTTTCTCCTTTTCTTTGTTTATTCAGAAGGTCTTTTTTGACCTATAGATTTTGAATTTTCGTATCAGACATTAAAAAAGCACCGTCCCCGATGCTCCATGTCATCGAAAACAGTGCTTTAAGTGCGCCTTCAGGGATTCGAACCCTGGACAAATAGATTAAGAGTCTACTGCTCTACCAGCTGAGCTAAAGGCGCTTGTATCTGTAACGCAAGAACTATTATATCATCCGTATAGAAAAATGCAAGTCTTTTTTTTACAATTTTTTTCGTTTTTTTTCACTTTTCTTTCTCGCACACAGGATATCGTCCAGTTCTGACAGACGTTTGTGCAGATCAGTCAGTTTGCGGTCGATCCTGGGGTTGTTGTAACTCCAGTCGTAGAAGCGGTTGCGGCAACAGCATTTTCTTCCCATCTTCTCACGGATCCTTTCAAGTTCTGTTGTTATAATATGATATGAAGGAGAAAGAATCCGGTCCACAACGGGTTATTCCGCTGCGCCGGATCATTTTCTCTTCTTATCGGTGAATGATCATTTTATGGATCGGGTTTCCCGCCCGGGAGAATTTTTCTTCGTATTCGGTCATTACATTTCCTTCCATCAGCTTTGCATCATGATGAAGATCAAAAGTCGAAGCGTCCAGAACCCAGCCTGCTTCTTTCACTTCTTCCAGTGAGAACTCAAACAGCGGGCGGTTATCGGTCTTGAACTCTACCGTTCCCTCCGGTGCCAGGATCTTGTCGTAACGCTCCAAAAACTGGCGGGAAGTCAGACGGCGTTTTGCATGACGCTCCTTCGGCCATGGATCCGAAAAATTCAGATAGATCTTATCCACTTCTCCTTTCTCAAAGACATCCGGCAGATTTCGTGCATCCATACGGATAAAATACAGGTTTGGCAGATCTTCTTCGAGCTGTTCTCTCTTCTGCACCGCACGAAGCAGTACACTGTCATACATCTCGATCCCCACAAAATTACGATCCGGATGCAGGCGCGCCATATCATGATAAAACGTCCCTTTCCCATTCCCACTTCAATCTGTACCGGCTGCTCATTGCCAAAAAGCTGCCCCCATGTTCCCTTATGTGTCTCCGGTTCCTGTACCACATAATCGCTGGCTGCAATCGTCTCTTTAGAGCCGCGTATATTCCTTAACCTCATATATTTCCCTCCAAGTATTTTCTTGTGTAAAACAGCTATGTCGCGCTTTATTCTACTATAAAAGAGGCATACTTGGAAAGGACTATTTTTCATTATGAATATGAATAAATTTGTTATACATTTCCAATAATTTGTATACATATAGACAGTTCTGATTTACTTTTTGATTGAATAGGTGTATGATAATGATAAATTTTAAACAAAGGAGTAGGGAAAAATGGAATCTGTAATCGACAAATTGTCTGAAATCGAGACAGCCGCTTCCCGCATTATGGAATCTGCTGTCGAAGAAACCCGACGTCAGGACAACGCGGCCGAGGAACGTACCTCTACTTATGATAACGATACGGATGCTCAGGCTGCCAGAACACTGGAAGCTGCCAAACGCACTTTGCAGGAACAGGCGGATCGGGAACTGGAACACCTGAAAACCTCCACCGAACGTTCCCTTAAGCACATGGATGCTTATTATAAGGAACATAAAGATGCATTATGCGACAAGATTTACCATAAAATAATCAGGATGTGAAGTATATGGGATCATTATTATCTTACAGTGGTCTGACCACGAAGATCCGAGCCATGCAGAGCAGACTGCTGACTGACGATCAGTACCGGGAACTGGCAGAACTCAAAAGCGTTCCCCAGGCAGTTACCTATCTGAAACAGCAGCCCGCTTATGAAGCGATCCTGGACTCTCTCTCAGAAGAGGCTCTGCACCGTGGAAAGATTGAACAGCTTCTGGTGAATTCGATTTATCGCGATTTTACCAAGATTTATCAGTTTTCCAACATGGAGCAGCGCAAATTCCTCAATCTTTATTTCGGACGATACGAAGTGTCTATCATGAAAGAATGTCTGAATAAGATCTTTGACCACAGAGATGTAAATCTGGATCTTTCTTTATTCAAACCATTCTTCGATAAGCACTCACAGCTGGATATCAACCTGCTGACCGCGTCCCGGTCCATTGAAGAATTTGTCAGTCATCTGCGGGGAACCAGTTACTACCAGCCGCTGGCCGCACTGGCCGGTCTGGAAACACCAACGCTTTTTGACTACGAGATGGCACTGGATCTTTCTTATTTTTCTGCCATATGGAAGACAAAAGACAAGATTCTCTCCAAAAGGAACCTGGAAGAGATCACCAAAGCCTACGGGAACAAATTTGATCTGCTGAATCTTCAGTGGATCTACCGTTCCAAACAGTATTACCATATGACCGCTGCCGATATCTATGCACTGCTGATTCCTGTGAATTACAAGCTGCATAAGAAAGATATCGCCGCTCTGGTAGAAGCTGAGACGATGACAGCTTTCGAATCGCTTCTTGACCGGACCTACTATGGACGACGTTACGAAAAACTGAACTCACATACGCTTGAAGAGATGTACAGCAGCATCATGAAGCATGTCCTTTCCGGAGAAAGCAAAGCGGATCCTTATTCGGTATCCACGATCTACTGCTACCTCTATCACAAAGAACATGAGATCGACCGGCTGACAACGGTACTCGAATGTATCCGTTACAGTATCCCGCCGGAAGACACCATGCGCTATATCTCGAAATCGTAAGCAAAAAAACACCGGGGGATGTAACTATGATTGAAAAAATGCAATTTGTAAGCATCACCGGACCAAAAGCCGATATTGACCGGGTGGTGGATCAGTATCTTTCCCGATACGAGATCCATCTGGAAAATGCTCTTGCACAGCTGCAGACGTTAAAAACACTGACTCCTTATCTGCAGATCAATCCCTACAAAGGACTTCTGGCAAAAGCACTGGAATATGAAAAGCTTTTGACTCCGGAAACATCCAGACGAATCTCACCATGACACTGGATGAAGCGGTCGCATTGATCGAATCCTTCGATCAACAGCTGACCCGAATCAACGAACAGAAAAAAGAACTGGAAGATCAGAAAAAAGAACTGGAAGAACTCCTGACACAGCTGGAACCCTTCCTCTCACTTGACTTTGATATTTCCCGTTTCCTGCAGTTCCGCTATATGACCTGCCGCTTTGGTCGTATCAGCAGGGAATATTACAACAAATTTGAAACGTATGTGTATGGCAGTGAAGAGACGCTCTTTTACCCCTGCCAGAAAAATGACCGGTATATCTGGGGCTTTTATTTCTGCCCGACCAAAGTGACTGACCGGATCGATGCAGTCTACGCATCCATGCATTTTGAACAGCTGGATGTTCCTGAAAAGCTTTACGGCATTCCGTCTCAGGTACAGGCACAGTTAGCCGGACAGTTGCAACAGACAGAAAAAGAGCTGGCAAAACTGCAGGATACTATTGCCGAACTGCTGCAAAAGCAGGGTGAAAAGCTCTATGCAGCCACACGGAAACTGGAAAGTCAGTCCCGCAACTTTGATGTCCGCCGGCTTGCCGCCTGCACCAAAGAGGATAACCGGGAAGTCTTTTATATCCTGTGCGGCTGGATGTCTGTCACAGATGCCACTGCTTTTCAGAAAGAAATCGCGGATGATCAGAATCTCTACTGTTTCGTAGAGACAGATCCGTATTCCACAGCACACGGCGAACCGCCGACCAAGTTAAAGAATCCGAAGATCTTCCGTCCCTTTGAAATGTTTGTGAAAATGTACGGTCTGCCGTCCTATCACGAGATGGATCCTACGATCTTCGTGGCACTGACCTATATGTTTATCTTCGGTGCGATGTTCGGTGATGCCGGTCAGGGAGCCTGCCTGGTGATTGGCGGATTTCTTCTATATAAGTTTAAGAAGATGGATCTGGCGGCCATTATCGGCACTGCAGGTATTTTCTCCACTTTCTTCGGTCTGATGTTCGGCAGCATCTTCGGTTTTGAAGATGTGATCCCCGCGCTCTGGCTGCGTCCGGTGGAGGCGATGTCCAATCTGCCGTTCCTTGGTACGTTAAATACGGTATTTGTCGTTGCAATCGCTTTCGGTATGTTCCTGATCCTGATTACAATGATCTTTCATATTATTAATGCCGTTCGCATGAAAGATGTAGAATGCATCTGGTTTGACCAGAATGCTGTGGCAGGACTGGTGTTCTACGGCTCCCTGGTCGCTGTGATCTTCCTGTTTATGACAGGTCACACCCTTCCCGCAGGTGCGGTTCTCGGCGTGATGTTCGGTATTCCGTTAGTGATCATTATGCTGAAAGAGCCTCTGGCAAGAATGGTGAAAAAAAGAAGTCCCGTCATCGAAGGAAGCAAGGCATGTATTTTGTACAGAGCTTTTTTGAACTCTTCGAAGTATGTTAAGTTATCTGTCCAACACCCTTTCTTTCGTCCGTATCGGCGCTTTCGCCGTCAGCCATGCCGCTATGATGGAAGTCGTACTGATGCTTGCCGGTGCAGAAGCCGGAAGCCCGAACTGGATCGTCGTGATCTTCGGCAATATTTTCGTTACCGCGATGGAAGGCCTGATCGTAGCTATCCAGGTTCTCCGTCTGGAATATTATGAGATGTTCAGCGTTTCTATAAAGGAAACGGAAGAGCTTTTCAGCCATTTTTAAAAAAATCCAAAAATAAATAAGCAGGAGGATATTATTATGTCAACTATTATCGAAATTCTTACCGCCGCAGCACTGATTCTCAGCATCATCATCCCGGGAGGCGCATTTCTTCTGGGTGAGAGAAACAAAAAACGTTACAAAAAATCTCTGGCAGTCAACTGTTTCTTCTTCTTTGGCACACTCCTTGTAGGAACCATCGCCATGTTCGCCGGTGCGCAGAACATACAGGCTGCTACTGACGCAGCCGGAAGTGGTCTTGCAACCGGTCTTGGTTATCTCGGTGCCGCTCTCGTAACCGGCCTGTCCGGCATCGGTTCCGGTATCGCCGTAGCAAGTTCTGCAAGTGCAGCCCTGGGTGCTATCAGCGAAGACGGTTCCCTGTTCGGTAAATCCATGATCTTCGTAGCCATGGCAGAAGGTATTGCTCTGTATGGTCTGATCATTTCCTTCATGATCTTAGGTAAACTTTAATCCTTACAAAGAGGTTTTGCTTTATGAAAATGTATCTGATCAGTGACAACATCGACACCAGATCGCATGCGGCTCGACCGGGG
>ENA-OQER01001313-OQER01001313.1-human-gut-metagenome-genome-assembly--contig:-NODE-1313-length-12254-cov-2.755174_pt1 | contig 12254 bp, 15 predicted proteins | sample MGYA00242797_ERZ504639 | MGnify/ENA primary metagenome ERZ504639 (study PRJEB26092, sample SAMD00036306) | human gut metagenome | host: Homo sapiens | study: EMG produced TPA metagenomics assembly of...
CAAGCAGAGCGCAGGCGGTGCACACAATGAGCCGCCGCGCCGCCGCAAAAGAAAAGAAAATGCCCCTCTGGCTGCCTTTTGCAGTGGTCATGGCCATCATCGCGGTGATCTCCGGTGTGGTGGTGTACGGAGTCAGCCTTGTAAACAAGGTGGAGGACAGCATCCGCCCGGACGACAGCACCCCTACCATTGAGGAAGAGGTCAAGACAGCGAGGAATACAAGGGCGATGTGGTGAACATTCTGGTCTGCGGCATCGACTATGAAGAGGGCCGCAATTATTCCAACGACCCCACCTCTAACGACGGCATGACCGATATGATCCTGTACGTGCAGTTCGACATCAAGAACGGTGCACTGCGGATGCTGCAGATCCCCGCAACAGCCTTGTCACCACCAAGAACAAAAAGATCACCCTTCCAATGGCAAGACCTACGCCGCCACGAATTATCAGATCAACTCGGTGGCAATCTCCAATGGCGGCAGCATCGCCGCTCTGGCCGATGTCATCTACGATCAGTTCCGACTGCCCATCGATTACTATGTGACGGTGGATATGCAGGCACTGGTGGATATGGTGGATAACTTTGGCGGCATTGAGGTGTATATCCCCCACGATATGTCCTACGGCGGCAGCAAGCTGCTCAAGGGCTACCGCAATCTGAACGGTGCATCGGCAGAGTTCTTTGTGCGCTGCCGCCACGGCGACGGCTACGCCAATTCCGATATCGACCGCCTGAACATGCAGCGCTATTTCTATGCCGGCCTGTTCAAGCGTGCCCGCGCTATGGGCGTTACCGATATCCTGAACCAGCTGCCGCTGGTGTTCAAGAACTATATCAAGACGGATATGGATATTTCCACCATTGCAAAGCTGGTGGTGTCCTTCCTCAAGCTCGACAGCTCCAACATCATTCTGGCGCAGACACCGGTGTTCATGGGCGTGCCCAACGTGGGCAAGACCGACACCTTTGCCGGTTACTCCTGCGTGGTGCCGGATGCGGGTTCCATTGCAAACCTGCTCAACCAGTATTTCTGCACCTACACCGGCCCCATTGATGTGAGCGAAATGAACCTTGTCACTGACGAGTGGCCCCACGGCAGTGCATCCACCGATGCCAACGTGCAGTATATGGGCCGCATCGATAAGGAGTCGGACGATGCCATCCTGAGCGGCGAGACAGACCTTGAAGGCGCTGTTACCACCGATGGTCAGGCCGCAGGCTCCGCAAACTGAAACTGACAGAAAGGAAAAACATATGGAGAACTTCAACGACAGCAAGGCGCTTGCCATTGAGATCGCAAAGATCCTGGATAAGAAAAAGGCCCACGATGTGCGCGTGCTCAAGGTGGAAAGCCTGACCGTGCTCACCGATTACTTTGTCATTGCCTCCGGCACTTCCACCACGCAGGTGGCGTCTCTGGCCGACGAGGTGGAGTACGAGCTTTCCCAGAAGGGTCTGGAGCCCTACAGCACGGAGGGCTACGACTCCAAGAACTGGGTGCTGCTGGATTATTCCAACGTCATCGTGCACGTATTCGTGCCCAACACCCGCACCTATTACGATCTGGAGCACCTGTGGGCAGATGGTGAGCCCATTGATATCTCCGAGTACCTCACCCCCGACAGCACCCTTGAATGATTCAGGCAAACAGCTGTCTACCTGAAAAAAGAACCCTCTCAGTCAGGGCGTCCGCCCTGACAGCTCCCCCGAAAGGGGGAGCTTGTGCAAAAGAGGGAAGGCTGCGGTCTGCATAAAACCTCTCCTTCGGGAGAGGTGGCATCGCGCAGCGATGACGGAGAGGGTTTTCTGGCAAAGGCAGATAGCTTGAAAGCATACGCCCCCAAGCAACGGTATTTTGGATAAAGTCTGGAGCTGATTAACAACATGAAGTACGATTACAAGGCAGTTGAACCAAGTGGCAGAAGGTGTGGGAGGACGAAAAAACCTTCCATGTCGAGATCGACCACAAAAAACCCAAGTTCTATGCACTGGTCGAGTTCCCGTATCCGTCGGGTGCCGGCCTGCATGTAGGCCATCCCCGCAGCTACACCGCGCTGGACGTGGTCAGCCGCAAGCGCGTCAGAACGGCTACAATGTGCTGTATCCCATGGGCTGGGACGCTTTTGGCCTGCCCACTGAGAACTTTGCCATGAAGAACCACATCCACCCGGCCATTGTCACCAAGAACAATGTGGACCACTTCCGCAGTCAGCTGAAGGCTTTGGGCTTTTCCTTTGACTGGGACCGCGAGATCAATACCACCGACCCCGAGTACTACAAGTGGACCCAGTGGATCTTCCTGCAGCTGTATAAGCATGGTCTGGCTTACAAGAAGGAAATGAACGTCAACTGGTGCACCGGCTGCAAGTGCGTGCTGGCCAACGAGGAAGTTGTCAACGGCGTGTGCGAGCGCTGCGGCAGCGAGGTCGTTCACCGCGTCAAGAGCCAGTGGATGCTCAAGATCACCGCTTATGCCGATAAGCTGATCGATGGTCTGGACGGTCTGGATTACATTGAGCGCGTTGCCACCCAGCAGAAGAACTGGATCGGCCGCAGCCACGGCGCAGAGGTCAACTTCGGCACCACCGCAGGCGATACCCTGACCGTGTACACCACCCGCTGTGACACCCTGTTTGGTGCCACCTACATGGTCGTTTCTCCGGAGCACGCTATGGTCAAGGAGTGGCTGGACAAGGGCATCCTCAAGAATGCCGATGCCGTCAAGGCCTATCAGGCCGAGGCAGCCCGCAAAAGCGACTTTGAGCGCAGCGAGCTGAACAAGGAAAAGACCGGCGTGAAGCTGGAAGGCGTTATGGGCATCAACCCGGTCAACGATACCGAGATCCCCATCTTTATCTCGGACTACGTTCTGTCCACCTACGGCACCGGTGCATCATGGCTGTGCCGCCCACGATACCCGCGACTGGGAGTTTGCCAAGAAGTTCGGCCTGCCCATCATCGAGGTGGTCAAGGGCAATACCCCGTCCAATCTGGACGAAGCCGCCTTCACCGATGTGGCCACCGGCACGCTGGTCAACTCCGGCTTCCTGAACGGCCTGTCCGTCACCGATGCAAAGAAAAAGATGATCGACTGGCTGGAGGCAAACGGCAAGGGCTGCGATAAGGTCAACTACAAGCTGCGCGACTGGGTGTTCAGCCGTCAGCGTTACTGGGGCGAGCCATCCCCATGGTCAAGTGTGAAAGTGCGGCTGGCAGCCCCTGCCCGAGAGCAGCCTGCCCCTGACCCTGCCGGACATCACCGATTTTGAGCCGGGTCCGGACGGAGAATCTCCGCTGGCCCGCCACAAGGACTGGGTCAAGACGACCTGCCCCTGCTGCGGCGGCCCCGCTACCCGCGAGACTGACACCATGCCCCAGTGGGCCGGTTCTTCCTGGTACTTCCTGCGCTACATGGACCCCCACTGCAAGGATGCCATTGCTTCCAAGGAAGCTCTGGAATACTGGTCTCCGGTGGACTGGTACAACGGCGGCATGGAGCACACCACCCTGCATCTGCTGTACAGCCGTTTCTGGCATAAGTTCCTGTATGATATCGGCGCTGTGCCTTCTCCGGAACCCTACCAGAAGCGCACCGCTCACGGCATGATCCTGGGCCTGAACCCCCACAGCTTTGTCAACCTGCCCGCTGAGGAGCAGGAAAAGCTGCTGAAGGAGTACGGCAGCCAGAAGGCCGCTGAAAAGGCTCTGGAAGAAAAGTACGGCGAAATGTCACGCCACCCCATCGTGAAGATGTCCAAGTCTCTGGGCAACGTCATCAACCCGGACGAGGTGGTGGACCAGTACGGTGCTGACACCATGCGTCTGTACGAGATGTTCATGGGCGACTTTGAGCAGGCTGCACCGTGGCAGACCTCTGCCATTGCAGGCTGCAACCGCTTCCTGGACCGCGTGTGGACGCTGAGCGACAAGCTGGTGGAGGGCGAGGCTATCGCCCGCAGGTCGAGACCCTGATGCACCAGACCATCAAGAAGGTGGGCGCTGACATCGAGACCCTGAAGATGAACACCGCCATTGCCCAGCTCATGACGCTGGTGAACGCCCTGTACGACAACGGCGGCGCGACCAAGGCCGAGCTGGAGACCGTTGTTCAGCTGCTGAACCCGTTTGCTCCCCACATGACCGAAGAGCTGTGGGAGAAGCTGGGCCACAGCCACGACGAGCAGCTGGCTTACTACCCCTGGCCCAAGTACGAAGAGGCCAAGTGCGTGGAAAGCACAGTGGAGATCGCTGTGCAGGTGAACGGCAAGGTGAAGGCCCGCCTGAAGGTGGCTGCCGACATTGACGCTGCTGCCGCCATTGCTGCCGCCAAGGCTGACCCCGCTGTTGCTGCCGCTCTGGAAGGCAAGCAGCTGGTCAAGGAGATCTACGTCAAGGGCCGTCTGGTCAATCTGGCTGTCAAGGGCTAAACCAACCGATACCCTGCCGAAAGGCTGGATATACAACTACCCGCAGAGGCGGACTGGCGCATAAAACACCCGGGAACGTTTATTCAAAATCTTTTCAAAGATTGCGCAAAAACTTCAAAAAAGGTTGACGAACCGGAGAAAATGCGCTATACTGTCTACTGTTAGTTACCATGTAACAACGAAATTCCTGCCTCACGGTCCAAGGGAGGGAATAAGATGTCGGAAATTCGTGTTAAAGAGGGCGAGTCGCTGGAAAGCGCACTGCGTCGCTTCAAGCGCAGCACCGCTCGCAGCGGTGTGCTCGCAGAGGTCCGTAAGCGCGAGGCTTACGAGAAGCCGTCTGTCAAGCGCAAGAAGAAGTCCGAAGCAGCCCGCAAGCGCAAGTTCAAGTAATTGATCACTTGAAGTCGCTGTTGCTTTAGATTTCATACGCGTTGCTAACGCCGATGTAGGGGAGCCTGTATTGCAGGCTCCCCTATTTTCATTGCAGGGAGAAATACTATGCTCATCACCCCCGAATACGTTTTCAAGGATGTCACCCACATCACGCCGGAATGGCTGGCGGAAAAAGGCATCACTGCGCTGGTGCTGGATATCGATAACACCCTCACCGCCGACCGCAGTCAGGAGCTGCCGGAAGAAGTGGCCGTGTGGCTGGACACTATGCGCAGGGCGGGCGTCAAGCTCACCATCGTGTCCAACGGTGCGGAAAAGCGGGTGCGGCCCTTTGCCAGAAGCTGGGCCTTGCGTACCTGTACCGCTCCGCAAAGCCGCTGCCCTTTGCTCTGATGGCGGCGCAGCACCGCATGGGCGTGAAGCGCCGTCAGATGGCGATGGTGGGCGACCAGCTCTATGCCGACCGCATGGCGGCAGCGCTGTACGGCATTCCGGGCTTGATGGTGGTGCCCCGCGGCCCGGACCTCGGTGCGCAGGTCATCCTCAAGCGTAAGTGGGAGAAAAAACACTGGCAGAAATACTATGACCGGGGAGGCAAGACCCTGTGAGCGATTGGAAGATCCGGTTCGGCACCGCAGGCACCAGCGACAGCTTTGCCGCCCAAGGCTACAAAAGCAGCTTGGATGTGCCGGAGTACACCGCAAAGATGGGACTGAACGCCTTCGAGTACCAGTGCGGGCGCGGCGTGCGTCTGGGGCTGGACAAGGCTGCAAAAATGGCCGCACTGGCCGGGCCAAAGGATATCCTGTTCAGCGTGCATGCACCGTATTATATCAGCATGTCCAGTCTGGAAGAGGAAAAGCGGCTCAACAGCATCCAGTATCTGCTGCAAAGTGCGGCGGTGTGCAAGGCGCTGGGCGGAAGACGCATCATCTTCCACTCCGGCAGCTGCGGCAAGCAGAGCCGGGAAGCGGCCCTTGAAAAAGCGCTGGATACCATGCGCCGTGCCGTGGAAGCGCTGGACGAAGCAGGCTTTGCCGATATGACTCTCTGCCCGGAAACCATGGGCAAGATCGGCCAGCTGGGCACACTGGACGAGGTGCTGGCGCTGTGCAGCGTGGATAAGCGCATTACGCCCTGCATCGACTTCGGCCACCTGAATGCCCGCACTCTGGGCGGCATCCGCTCGAAAGAGGACTACGCTGCCATCCTTGACCGCATGGCAGAAAAGCTGGGGGACCAACGGGCAGAACGGTTCCATGTGCATTTTTCCCGCATCGAGTATTCGGCGGGCGGCGAAAAGCGCCACTGGACCTTTGCCGAGACCCAGTTCGGCCCGGAGCCGCAGCCGCTGATGGAACTGCTGGCTGAGCGGAAGCTGCAGCCGGTTATCATCTGCGAGAGCGCAGGCACGCAGGCTGAGGATGCCGGGGCTATGCAGCAGATGTACCATGCAGCGTGCAAAACGTAAAAAATTTTGTGTTTTTATCGTCTTTTTTGCCGAAACCCCTTGCCAAATGCAAACGGATTGGGTAAAATAAATAAAGATATGCGTTAAGCATTTGAGATTAAACTAATGGAGGAATTCCTATGATTTCTGCAGGCGAGTTTCGCAATGGCGTGACCTTTGAGCAGGACGGCCAGGTTCTTCAGGTCGTTGAGTTCCAGCACGTGAAGCCCGGCAAGGGCGCTGCCTTTGTCCGTACCAAGACCAAGAACGTGATTACCGGCTCTGTGGTTGAGACCAGCTACAACCCGACCGCAAAGTTCCCGCAGGCTTTCATCGAGCGCAAGGATGTGACCTATAGCTACGAGGATGGCGATCTGTACCACTTCATGGACAACGAGACCTACGATGACATCCCCGTCAACGCAGCCGATGTGCCCGATAACTTCAAGTTCTGCAAGGAGAACGAGCTGTGCAAGCTGCTGAGCTACAAGGGCAAGGTGTTCAGCGTCGAGATCCCCAACTTCATCGAGCTGGAAGTTACCCAGACCGAGCCGGGTGTCAAGGGCAACACTGCCACCAACACCCTGAAGCCCGCTACCGTCGAGACCGGTGCTGAGATTCGTGTGCCTCTGTTCATCAACGAGGGCGACCACATCCGCATCGATACCCGCACCGGCGAGTATATGGAGCGCGTCTGATCCCTTTAACGCCAAACCGGGCTGCGGGCAACCGTCTGCCCGGTTTTTTAAAACTCCGATTTTTTCATTTTAAGGAGGGCATTCGTATGGAACTGAACAAAAAGGCAGCTTATCTGCAGGGTCTGGTCGATGGTCTGGGCATTGATGATACCACCAAGGAGGGCAAGATCATCAAGGCCATGAGCGCACTGCTGGGTGAAATGGCTGAGGTCATCGAGAGCGTGGACGAAGATCTTTCCCGCGCCTACGACCAGATCAACGACCTGAGCGATGAGCTGGAAGATCTGGAAGCAGATCTGTACGAGGATGAGGACGAAGACGGCGAAAGCGAGGACGCTGAGGATGAGGACTCCGACGGCGACGACGATGACGATGCCAAGGATGATGACATCGCCAGCGAGCCGTTCTATGAAGTGGCCTGCCCCAACTGCGGCGAGACCGTTTACGTCAGCGAGGATGATCTGGATGCAGGCGAAGCCAACTGCGCGCACTGCGGCGTGACCTTTGAGGTCGCTCTGGAAGGGGACGGCGAAGAGGATGCCGAGGATGGCCCCGTGCAGTACGAAGTGACCTGCCCGGACTGCGGCACCACCGCCGTGTTTGAGGAAGACGAACTGCTGGACGGCGCACCTAAGTGCCCGAACTGCGGCAAGCCCCTCGACTTTGAAGTGACCGAAGAATAAGCAAAAAAGACCGCTGCACTCCGGTGCAGCGGTCTTTTTTTTGTTTACTGTGCGTTTGCCTTCTGCAGCCAGATGCTGCCGATGTCCAAAGCGTTGTACAGGCCGATCTTGGTGGTCTGACGCATCACGCGCTCCTGCGGAGCCTTGGTGGTGTCGGTAGAGAGCAGCATCAGGTGGACCTTGTCTGCAACCTGCTGGTCGCCCACAGGCTTGGTGGTCGTGATCTGCAGATAGAGCACATATGGGTCGGTCATATTGCCGTAGTACAGCTCATTGTCCTTGCGGACGAGGGGCTTGCCTTTATAAGTCAGTTTTGGAGTAAATGCCATCGTGAAAGCCTCCCTATCAATAGTAGTTCAGTTCAGTATAACACATCTATGGTACAGGATGCAAGCTTTTGACCCGATAGAAGGCGGGCTTTTTGCACACAATGGCATGCCTGCGTGCAAAAGAATCTGCAATTTTAGGCACTCTGGCAGAAAACGGGTCTTGCCGGAATGCACAGATATGGTATACTAAGAACGAGAAAGCCCGCAGCATAGCCTGGGCAGAAAAGTGAGGGAGACAGCATGGCAGACTATCAGGAATACCGGCGGCGCGTGTTGCGCAAACGCTGGCGCAGGCGGTTCATGGCGACAGCTTTGCTGCTGCTGCTTTTGCTGGTGGGAGCCATCGGGATGTTGTGGAAGAGCCTGCACCGGGAACAGCGGCCGTCCGGCGTTGGGCAGAACACCATCCTGCAGGAGGTAACACAGGATAATACTTGGAACACGGCCTCCTACGCGGTGGCGCGGCAGCTCACGGTGCAGCCGCTTGCAGACAGCGCGGCCACTGCGCTGGATTTCCGTATGGCGGCGCTGCCAAAGAGCAGCACGGCTGTGGGCAAGGAATGGTTCAATGACGTGAGCTTTGTGGGCGACAGCCTGACGCAGGGCATGCAGCTGTACGAAGAAGGAATGCAGAACGCCATGTTCTGTGCGTACAAGGGTGTTGGGCCGAACGTGATCGTCAACGGCACCACCTGCAAGCGTGCCGACGGCGTGGCTGAGGTGCCGCTGGAAGCGCTGACCGCCCAGCAGCCCAGAGCTATTTATGTTCTGTTGGGCACCAACGTGCTGGGCCGCGATACCGATTATAGCAGCTTTCTGACCTATTACCGGCTGATGCTGGACATGCTGAGCCAGACACTGCCAAATGCAAAGATCTATGTGCAGTCCATCACGCCGGTGCGGCCGGAAGTATGCCAGAAGTCCGGCCATGAGGGCCTGAACCGCGACCGCCTGTGCCAGATCAACAATGAGCTGGCAGCCATTGCGCTGGAAAAGAACTGCTATTTTCTCAACCTGTGGGAAGTGCTGGCAGATGAAAACGGCGACCTGAACGAAAGCTACGCCCAGCCGGACGGCTACCATCTGAGACCCGCCGGGTATGCCGCATGGACGGATTATCTGTGCAGCCACACAGAAGGATAAAATAAGAGGTTCGTTCACTGAGCGAACCTCTTATTTTTTACTTGAAACTTAGAACAGGCCGGTGATCTTGCCGTCGGCATCCACATCGATGCCCACAGCGGCGGGCTTCTTGGGCAGGCCCGGCATGGTCATGATATTGCCGCAGATGACCACCACGAAACCGGCACCGGCAGCAAGGCGCACCTCGCGTACCTCCATGGTAAAGCCGGTGGGGGCACCGATGAGCTTGGCATTGTCGCTGAAGCTGTACTGGGTCTTGGCGATGCACACGGGCAGGTTCCCATAACCCATCTCAGTCAGCTCGGCCAGTGTCTTGCTGGCGGCGGCGCTGTAGTTCACGCCGTCGGCCCGGTAAATTTTGGTGGCGATGGCGTTGATCTTGTCCTTCAGGGGCATTTCCAGCGGGTAGGTGTACTGGATGGGACGATCCTCCAGCACCTCCAGCACCTTCTCGGCCAGCGCCTTGCCGCCCTCGCCGCCCTTGGCGAATACCTCGCTCAGCACGCAGGGAACATCCTGCTCGGCGCACACCTGCTCCACATAGGCCTGCTCTTCGGCGGTATCGGTGGGGAAGGCATTGATGGCGACCACCACCGGCAGGCCGAAGCCATTTTCAGGTTGTCGATGTGGCGGATGAGGTTGGATGCACCGGCCTTGACGGCTTCGAGGTTGGGCTGGCTCAGGTCGGCCTTTGCCACGCCGCCGTGGCTCTTGAGGCACGCACAGTGGCCACCAGCACGCAGGCAGAGGGAGCGATACCGGCGTAGCGGCACTTGATATCCAAAAACTTCTCTGCACCCAGATCGGCACCGAAACCGGCCTCAGTGATAGTGTAGTCGGCCAGAGAAAGGCTCAGCTTGGTAGCCAGCACGCTGTTGCAGCCGTGGGCGATGTTGGCAAAGGGACCGCCGTGGATGATGGCGGGGTTGTTTTCCAGCGTCTGTACAAGGTTCGGGTCCAGCGCGTCCTTCAGCAGGGCGGTCATGGCACCGGCAGCACCGATCTCACCGGCAGTGACGGGCTTGCATCGTAGGTGTAGGCGCATACGATCTTGGAAAGACGCTCCTTCAGATCGGAAATGCTGGTGGCAAGGCAGAAAATTGCCATCACCTCGCTGGCAACGGTGATATCAAAGCCGTCCTCGCGGGGGGTGCCGTTCACCTTGCCGCCCAGACCGTCCACGATGAACCGCAGCTGGCGGTCGTTCATGTCCATGCAGCGCTTCCATGTGATGCGGCGAGGGTCGATGTTCAGCGGGTTGCCCTGCTGGATGCTGTTGTCGATCATGGCGGCCAGCAGGTTGTTGGCCGTGCCAATGGCGTGCAGGTCGCCGGTGAAGTGCAGGTTGATATCCTCCATGGGCACCACCTGTGCGTAGCCGCCGCCGGCTGCGCCGCCCTTGATGCCGAATACGGGGCCGAGGGACGGCTCACGCAGGCAGAGCATGGTCTTTTTGCCCAGAGCGTTCATGCATCGGCCAGACCCACGCTGGTGGTGGTCTTGCCCTCGCCCGCCGGGGTGGGGCTGATGGCAGTGACAAGGATCAGCTTGCCCTGCTTTTTGGCATCGTGGATCAGGCGGTGGTCGATCTTGGCCTTGTAGCGGCCATAGGGGATCACGTGCTCATCGGAAAGGCCCAGCTGGGCGGCGATCTCGGTGATGGGTCTCATTTTGGCTTCCTGTGCGATCTCGATATCGGTTTTCATCAGACATCCTCCTTTGGAAGTCGTTTTTACAAGCATTGCACGCCGCCTGAACGGCCTTTTTGCTCGCATCCTGCGTTGCTTTCCCTTGCAATCCGTCAGGATTGCAAGGGAAATCGCCTTGTCTGCGGGCAAAAAATCCCGCCATTCAACGCACCCTGCTTATAAAAACAACTTCCGACAACAAAAAAGGCAGCTTTGCGCAGCAATTGCGCAAGGCTGCCCAGACGGTCGGCATTGACTCTCCCGCCATCCCTGCACTGTGGTGCTCCACAAGGTTCCGTCAGCAGAGATACGGTCTCTATGCAGTAAAGATAGCACAATGCCGGGGTGTTTGTCAAGGAAAAACATATACGAACTTGTCGGGGCGAGGCCCTCCATCTTGCTGCGCAAGACCGTTCTGTCGCTTAAAAGCCCCACTGGGGCTTTCATTGCTGCGCTGCGCTCGCAAACGCGAATATTTTGCGTTCTACAGCTTTCTGTGCTATAATTAAACTGGATTATTATGAAAACAGAAAGCAGGAATCCCTTTTATGCTGCAAAACCCTGAATTGCATTATCTGGATAACGCCGCTACCACCATGGTGGCTCCCGAGGTGGCGGATGTCATCGACAAGGCCATGCGGGAACACTGGGCCAACCCTTCCAGCCTGTACGGCCCCGGTGCCCGCAGCGAGGAAGCACTGAACACCGCCCGTGCGCTGTGGCCCGCACACTGGGCTGCAAGAGCCGGGAGCTGTACTTTACCTCCTGCGGCAGCGAGAGCAACAATCTGGCTCTGCTAGGCGCGGTGCGCACCCGTACCTTTGGCAAGGGCATCGTGGTGTCCGGCTTTGAGCACCCCAGCGTCCAGCGCCCGCTGGAAGAGCTGGCGAAGCAGGGCTACAACGTCACGGTGGTCAAGCCCCGCCCGGACGGCACATTGGATATCAACGAAATGCTGGAGCATGTGGACAAGAACACCATCCTCGTGGCCTGCATGATGGTGAACAACGAGGTGGGCACCCGCAACGATGTGGAACGCCTTGCCGCCGAGGTCAAGCGCCGCAACAGCCGCACCATCGTCCATGTGGATGCGGTGCAGCGTGGATGCGTGTGCCCATCAAGCTGGACAACATTGACACCCTGTCGGTGAGCGGCCACAAGATCCACGCTCCCAAGGGCATTGGCGCGCTGTATCTTTCTGACCGTCTGGTGCAGGCGTTCCGGCCGCCGTACCTCGGCGGTGAGCAGGAGCGCGGCCTGCGCCCCGGCACCGAAAACCTGCCCTACGCCATGGGTCTTGCCGCAGCCGCCACCCGTCTTGCCAAGACCATGAAGAGCCGTGACACCGCTATGAAGGCCCTGAACCAGCGTCTGCGGGACGGCCTGAAAGCTTTCCCGGAGGTAGAGCTCAACAGCCCGGAAAACGCGGTGCCCGAG
>ENA-OQER01001314-OQER01001314.1-human-gut-metagenome-genome-assembly--contig:-NODE-1314-length-12244-cov-10.931336_pt1 | contig 12244 bp, 11 predicted proteins | sample MGYA00242797_ERZ504639 | MGnify/ENA primary metagenome ERZ504639 (study PRJEB26092, sample SAMD00036306) | human gut metagenome | host: Homo sapiens | study: EMG produced TPA metagenomics assembly of...
AGATATACGCACATCAGAGAGCGTAGAATTTCGCTATATTGATAACCAAACATAGTGCATCTCAATCCCAAGGTGGAATCTATGGTTTGAGCTAAAAGAGCATCAAATTGCTCCATAATAGAAAAAAATTCCTCCAAAAGGAGTGAGTTTCTCAGATTTTATTTGTACTTTTGCATGTCATTCAGAGTTTTATTTGCTTTTTTATTTGCAACACTAAGATAAGTGAAATTTCTGACATGGCAAAATCCTGAGCAACTTTTTGTTGCTCAGGTGCTTATAAAAAATATTAAATTATAGTGTTGCGGAATTAAGGAAAAACAAGAAATAGTCCGAGAATTCTCAAAAAAAGTAATCTTCCTTTTCGTTATTCCCTCATAAAAGTATATCTTTGCAACGATTATTCCCTCATAAAAAATAAAGAGCATGAGAAAGATACTACAGGACAAGATCAATATGAACGATATCAACAAGATATGCATCATGACACAAGGCAAGGAGAACAACCACCGGAAGGAAGAGCTTTACCAACTCACCTTCGATGAAAACGACCGCGTATCGTTCAATGCGCTTTGGGCTTTAACCCATTTCGATAAAGCCAACAACCCTTGGCTCTTTCAGAAACATGACGAACTGATAAATAGGGTTCTCGTAGAGAAGAATGAGACCAAGCGCCGCCTGATGCTCCATCTTCTTCTCCGTCAGCCTTTCGAGGAAGAATCACTCCGCTCTGATTTCATCGATTTCTGCATCGCCAAGATTACCGCCTGTTCCCAGCCCTACGCCATCCGCTGCTACTGCATGAAGCTCGCCTACGAGCAGATGAAGTACTATCCCGAACTCCTTGAAGAATTAAGAATGGCATTGGATATGCTGGAGCAGGAGGTTCTATCACCAGGAATATTATCGGCAAAAAGGCAAATTATGAAGAAAATCAAGCGAAGCCTTGGAAAATTCGGGAAATAGTCGTAACTTTGCAAACGTAATATTCTAACAATATAATACATAAATGGATGGAGATACAACTGAACGATTATCACAAGAAAGTCAATGCCCAGAAGATGGCTTCCATGGCTTATTGGCGAGAGCATCCGCTTTCGCTGGAGGAGTGCTTAGCTCAATTCAAGCGCTTGCGGGAACAACGGCTTGCAAGGGAGTCCAAATTGCAAGGCTAAAAGACTGGGCTAAGGAGAATGATTGCTGGATTGAAAATCCGGAGTCATTAGGTGTGTTCTCTGACCGAGGTTCAGAGAACGAGGTTTATATGGCCTATGATGGAATACACGTTTATAAACTTAACGACTTCCGTTATTCTGACGACAACCTTACTCCATTCTTTGAACGAATTCCTGCCCATAACCAATACTTTCCAGATTGCGCCTACGATTTCATCGGTTTCTCACAGAATCGAGATGGAAAAGTTTGTGCTGTCCTTCGCCAACAGCTTGTTGTAAATGCGAGGGAAGCTACTCCCGAAGAAATCAAGGCTGAGTTTGAGCGCATCGGTTTCCACGCAGAAGACAATGGAGAATATTTCACCAATGGCATTCACGACATCTTCGATGCCGTACCCAATAATGTATTGGTTGGAGATGACGGCAACTACTATTTTATAGACACCATCATCTTCCTGTCAGACAATAACGGCTTGGATACTTACAAAAAGTATTCGCCGAATTACTCAAACAAAAAGTGAAGCATTATGCCTCACTTTTTATTTTATCAATATAGGGTGCAAAAATTTTACTCAGCAAAATATAGGTATCAAGCAACCATTTAAATATTGGTTTCCAATCCGATTGCTCATATCCTCCATTTTCATAACTTGTAACAAAGATAACACTTGTTTTATTTTCCTCTGCCAAATTCCATTGCAAAGGGTTACCAAAAGACTCGTTAATTGTATCTTTGTCTTTTTCTATCATCCGATAATGCTTTTTGTTTTCAGCTTTATCTGGACTATCAAGCAAAAGGCGAACAGACACAGAACCTTTACGAATAAATAAATCATAATGAACCTTTGTAGTTCCTGTAGAAATATTCATCCAATGATAAGACTGTGGCATTTTTTGAAAATCGGCACCATTACTATTCGCATAGTCTGTAAAAGCCGTCCAAAAAGCCATTAACTTTTGTTCTGTAGATGACTTTTGGACAGTTTCTTTCTTTTCATTTGCGGGTTCACAAACAACGCTGAATAATACTGCAGGTTTTGATTCACCAATACTTACAGCCTTAGCCTCAACAAAATAGAAATTACATGGAGTTTCAGAATCATTCAGCATTTGAATTGCACTAATATGCTCCTCCCTTGCCTTTTCAACTATCCATATAGCATAATCTGCTCGATGATGTGCTGCATAAGTAATCACTTTACCTAAATGGTCAGAATCACTATCACCAAATTGATTTTCTATTATGACATTTTTCTCGCCATCATCCCCAGCTTTAGCCACAATATCCACCTTCATTGTCTCCAACTTGTGCTCCTTCTCTGGTTCAGACAGATTAAGACCTAGCTTATCAGCTAACACCCCAATATTTTTTGTTAGCCATGGGGTGAAGCCTGTTGCTTCACCCTCAAAGACTTCTTTTAGCGAATGAATATTTATACGTTCAATCTCTTTCATTTATTCAATAGTATAAGAATAATCTAAATCTGATTGATCATCTTTCCAAGAATACGATACATGAACAGACTTTATGCTACCATCGGAATTATAAGTATAATCATTATATGTCACATTCTCTGGGAAAAGGTACTGATGTATAGTTTTTCTTTGCACCTTTCCTTGAGCATTATAGGTATATTCGTTAAAGGTCGATAAATCTTCTTTTCCTGTATCTCCATTTATCCAAATTTCCTTTGTTAAATTTTTATGTTCATCATATACATATAATGTTGTTCCAAACAACTCTCCATTATCTACACGATGTCTTACTACTTTTACATTATTTTCTGAATAAGAATAATCATCAACATATGGTATTAAGACACCGTAAGTCTGCTTAGCTTGAATTAGACGCTTATGACTATCATATGTATAAGTCCAAGCTTCATCAAGTTTACCATCTTTACCATACTTCTGCATTGTTTCTATAGAATCAATTGAATTAAATGTATATTTATAAATATACGAAGACAAACCAGTTTCTGTAGATCCGATAAGATGCCCTTTATTATCGTAAGTATATGTATAATAACATGGAATACGACCTACCATTGCATTCTTATAATTTGTCTCTTTAGAAATAAGCTTATTATCCACATTATAGACAAACTTTTCATACACATCTCCATATGTAGATTTTTCTCCAAATCTCCATTCATACTCCGTTATTGTTATGACTCTATTTTTCGAAATATTCTTTTCAGAATCTACATTGTCGTCTTTAGAACAACTGCTCAAAAAGCCTAAACAGACAGACAGAAAAAATATAAACTTCTTCATAAATAAATATCTTTTGCAAACTGTTTCCCAGAAGTAAGCGGTTAATAAAAGGAAAAGCGTGGGAACTATTGCTTATATGCCAGGACTGAGGTTGTGGAAGGACCTACTTGTTGACAATGAAACAATAGCCCACGCTATGAGATATATTATGCCCCAAAGAAAAGGGTACAATAATCCTTATGCGTGAGCTGGATTGCCATTATCCAAACAAGTATTGAAACTTCCACATTTCAGTCCTTGGATAATATCAAAACGCTCTATATTAAATTGAGTCTTCATCACAGCAAGTCTTTTCATGCCGCTCCAACTCGAATGCAAAGGTAGTTATTATTTCTGAAAATCGTATCATTTTAAATAAGTTTTTTCCAAGAAACATAATGTTAAGGCACACAAGTAAGCTATAAATGGGCAATTCTTTAATATTTTACCCTAAATCATTGGTAATCTCGGGAAATAGTCGTAACTTTGCAAAGTTAAATATCAAGCATTACATCTATGAATAAAGATAATATTAACGAGTTCGCATCCTTCGATGAATATCTTCGACAAGGAGAGCCTTTGCAGAAGGAAAGGGCCGAGAACTGGAAGACGGCTATCGGATTGCAGGCTGTAGATGGGCTGCAACCGTCGGCGTATCTCATAGATGTGGCTAAACGAAACATCGAAGGGGAAATCTCTCTGGATGAAACCAGAAAACTGATTGACTCTTACTATCAGAGCAAGACGGTCCGTACACCTAAGGATGAAGACGAGGAAGAGGCAGATAAGGTTTCAGCCAACATCGCGAAGATTCTCGCCAGCAAGACCTTTGCCTTCAATACCAACGGTTATGTCTCCCTGCATCGAAGAATTTTCGAGGGAGTATTCAAGCACGCAGGAGAAATCCGCCAATACGATATTTCCAAGAAAGAATGGGTGCTCGAAGGAGATTCCGTAAACTACCTGAATTGGGAAGACTTGCGAAGAGCCTTGGATTGGGATATTGAGCAGGAGAAGAACTTCTCATATAAAGGTCTGACGGATGATGAGAAGATTGAGCATATTGCCAAATTCATTTCAGGCATCTGGCAAATCCACGCTTTCAGAGAGGGCAACACCCGAACCACGGCAATTTTCACCATCCAGTATCTTCGCTCTTTAGGCTATAAGGTGAATAATGAGATGTTTGCCAAGCACTCTTGGTATTTCCGCAATGCCCTGGTTCGTGCCAACTATCGCAACATTCAGAAAGGCATTGATTACTCTCCTATCTACCTGGTTCGTTTCTTCAGAAACTTACTCCTAAAAGATAGTTGGGTTCTCAAGAACAGATATTTGCATATCCGGCCGACTGATGATTGGAAAGAGCAGCCAAGAATAGGTACCCCACAAGTACCCCGCAAGCTATCCTCAAGTACCCCACAAGTACCCCACAAGTTCAGTCAACATGTGGAGACTCTTATTCTATCCTTTAACGATGAATATATGACTTCTGCGGAAATTATGGGTGCAATCGGACTAAAGGACAGAAAAAGTTTTAGTGAACTATATTTAAACGCTGCCCTCTCAGAAAAAGCTATTGAAAGGAAATACCCAAACACCCCAAGACATCCACGCCAGCAATATCGGATGACAGAGCTGGCAAAGACTTGGAAAGAAAGGAACGAGAAAAAGAATAAATAACATCATAATAAAAATAGAAAACAAAAACAAGTAATGAAGAAAAAAGCAACGGTCCTTATCGCCTCTATCATGGCGTTCTGCGGAATCAATACCGCACACGCTGACGAGGGAATGTGGACGATTTACAACTTGCCAAACGCTGTGTATGAGATGATGCAGCGCGAAGGCTTCAGTATGACTTACGACCAGCTCTACAACGGCGAGAACGCCTTGAAGAACGCTGTGGTTAACTTCTCTGGCTATTGCTCAGGCGTAGTCGTTTCCCCAGACGGTTTGGTATTTACCAACCACCACTGCGGTTTCGAGGCTATCAGAAGCCACTCTACCGTGGAGCACGACTATATGCTCAACGGTTTCTTTGCTAAATCTTACGCAGAGGAATTGCCTAACGAGAATATGTTCGTCAGCTTTATGGTTGAGCAGAAGGATGTAACCGATAAGGTGATGAGCCTCGGATACGAGAAACTCGACAACAAGAAGCGCGATGAACTCATCGATTCTCTGGAGAACGAGATGACCAAAGAGGCGAAGAAGAACGATTCTACCCTCCATATCACCATTCAGCCTTTCTACGAGGGCAACAAATGGTACGCTACTACTTACCGCGACTTCACCGACCTACGTCTGGTTTTCACCGTGCCAAAGTCTATGGGTAAGTTTGGTGGCGATACAGACAACTGGATGTGGCCTCGCCAGACCTGCGACTTCTCTGTATTCCGCATCTATGCCGACCCTAAGACCAATGGTCCTGCTGCCTACAGTAAGGACAATGTGCCTTACAAGCCAAAGCGTTGGGCACAGGTTTCTCTCCAGGGTTACAAGGATGGCGACTATGCGATGACCATGGGTTACCCAGGCAGCACAGAGCGTTATCTTTCAAGCTACGGAATCCAGACCATGCGCGATGCAGAGAATGCGCCTCGTGCCCAGGTTCGTGGCGTAAAGCAGGAGGTGATGCAGAAGCACATGCGTGCCGACGAGGCTGTGCGCATCAAGTATGACAGCAAGTACGCCCAGAGCTCCAACTACTGGAAGAATGCCATCGGTATGAACAAGTGTATCGACTCTATCGGCATCGTGAATCTGAAGCGTGAGTACGAAACCCGTCTCCGTGCTTGGCAGGATACAGCCAAGGCAGCCAACGATCTTGCCCACAAGGTAGATTTCGACAAGCTCGCCAAGCTTTACAAGGAGAGCGCAGACGTGAAGTACGCCTGGACCAACTTCGCAGAATCTTTCACTAGAAGAAGCAATATCGAGTTCTCTACCGTGCCATCAAGCTCCAGACCAACATGGAGGTGAAGGGTCCAGAGAAGAACAAGAAGAAGCAGTATCATGAGTTTGAAGATAACTCTGCAGAATGGGATATGGCGCTCGATAAGGAAGTGCTCGCTACCCTCTTGAAGAACTACAAGGAGCACGTAGACAGCAAGTGGTTGCCTAAGTTCTACAAGACCATCGACGCTGAGTTTGGCGGCGACTACGCCAAGTATGTGGATTATCTCTGGGAGAAGTCGCTCATCATGAAGAAGGGCGCCAAGTTCTATTTCAACAAGAAGGGATATGAGAAGGATCCAGGCGTAAGCTTCGGTATGGATCTGAACGATGTATTTGCAGATTTCGCTGCTCAGATGGGCAGCATCAACGATAGCATCGCCGAGCAGGAGAAGTATCTCTGTGCTGCCAAGCTCCGTATGGAGGAGGACATGCCTCACTACAGCGACGCCAACTTCACCATGCGATTGAGCTACGGTCAGGTAGGCGGTTTCGACCTCGGTGGTAAGCCATCTGGCTACTACACCACAGCCGAGAGCCTCGTTGAGAAGATGAAGCAGGGCGATAAGTTCATCGATTACTACGCTGAGCCTATCATGCACGAGCTCCTCTCTGAGAAGGATTTCGGCAAGTATCAGGATAAGACGACTGGCAAGATGCAGCTCTGCTTCCTCACCAACAACGATATTACCGGTGGTAACTCTGGTAGCCTATGTTCAACGGCAAGGGTGAGTTGATTGGTCTTGCCTTCGATGGCAACTGGGACAGCCTCAGCTCTGACATCAACTTCGACAAGCGCCTGGCTCGCTGCATCGGTGTGGATATTCGCTACGTGCTCTACCTGATGGATAAGTGGGGACACGCAGACCGCCTCTTGAAGGAGATCAATGCGAAGTAAATCCTATCTCTGAATCAACAGAGATGATAGAATAGTTTATCCTGGGATAAAGATTAGTCTCAGGATGATATAAAAATAGCGGAAAATCAGCTGTTAACTGTTAACCTGTTAACTCCTGGCTTTCCGCTCTTGTTTTTTCGTATAGGTTCGCAACTAATATTGCGAGATATTATTCAGCTCCTTCAATGAAACCTGACGAGGCTTCTCGACAAGTTTCTTCTTCAATTCATCCACCGTTATTTCTGCAGATGGATTGAAACCGGCAGAGCGCATATAGTTCAGTACACTCTGATAGAAAGCCTTGCCTTCCGGGTATTTGGCAGCCTTCTCCAAATCGCTCATGCAGACGAGGAGCTTTCCGGCTCCCACCTTCCATTCCATCACCAAACCCAACTTATGATTCCGCTCGATATTATCGATCACCTGAACAATCGGGCGATAATCCTTGGCGAAGTTGTCAAGCACCAGCGGATGCGATTCCTTAATAACTGGGAACCATTGCCAGTTGGTGTGCATTTCCGTAGGGAATCCCTTGAATATCGGATGTTCCGGATTCGTCAGAATGCCCAGGGTTCCTGGAGAAACCTTCTTCTTGTTGTTCTCGCAGATGGTCTTGAACATGCGATAATTCCAGTAATCGGTCTGGAAGAGTCCGCCAACAGTATAAGGAGTAGCATTATCTGCCTGCGAAAGCGTATTATCGGCAGCCACGAAATGACTGGAAGCCGTAGCATCCAAAGCACCTTTCCGCCCTTTTCCAAGACTTTTACCACCTCCTCATTCAAATCCTTGCTATGATGACGCCCTTCTTTTCCAAAGCCTTCTTCGGATAAATCCAAAGTTCGTAGGAGTTTCTCGCCTCTGTTCCTTCAATGTTTAATGTAAGAAGCAGCTTGGTAGGTTTCTGCACGTGAAAAACACCATTCAGTTCACCCACATCCACCAAACCTTCATCGTATGAAAGATGTTCAATACTCCCTCATCCTCAGCCATCAAGTCGCTCACATTCTTTCTCACTTCACCATCCTTGGTGCTGAAAGTTCCATCATCCATACAGAACAATCCGTTCTCGCAGCCAGATGCCATTTCAGTTTCTTGCCCTTCAGCGAAGAACCGCCATAATTGGCTACCTTTACCTTAGCCTGAATCTTCTCGCCATCCTCGAAGCAGAACTTCTTCATTTCCAGCAGAGGAACCACAGGCGAACACCACTGACGCCATTCCTCGGGCGTAGTGATTCCCTTACTCTCCATAAACGCATCCAGAATGCCTACGAAAGCACTTCCTGACCGGGATAATCCTGAATATCGAGCAATTGGAAGCCCGCCATATTCCGGGTTCTCAAATCCATCTCTATATCGCTTTATAGAGTTTCACGCTCCATAAGCGAAGCCTTGTGGAAATCATCTGCCTGCGAGAGCATTCCGGCAGCAGCCAGCCTGCGACGAATACTTCAAAGTTATAAGGATGAAGCACTCCGGTGTATTTCTTTATTTCCCGATAGTCAGGATAGGTCTGAAACTGTCCTGTTTCGTGAGAGATGATTGGGATTCCTACCTTATCGCAAGCCTCATCAAAATTCATCGTTGAATTAGGATGGAAATGATTGATCATTCCGCCATCGTAAGCGTCGGCAAACGAGAAGGAACCACGGGTATGGGTATTGTATTTACCCCATCCCTCGCCTCCGATGCGACAAGTGGTGAAGTAATCCATTCCTTCTTTTATTCCCTGATAACCGAGATAGTAATTGCTTCCGCAGGTATAGTATTTATCTGGCGCAATCTTGCGGAAATCATCCACAAACTCCTTCATCTTGTCGATGTCGCCCCAGAGTTCATTACCCAGCGCCATCATTCTGAAAGAAGGATGATGACCGTATTCTCTGAGGATGTTCTCGCCTTCCTGATGCAGGAACGCCATCAGCTTTCATCCTTCTTATCAAAAGAACCCCAGAAAGGAAGTTCCGGCTGGAGATAGATTCCCAGGTTGTCCGCTGCCACGAAAGCTGCCTCCGGTGGGCACCAGGAATGAAAGCGCACATGATTGATTCCATACTTCTTGCAGGTTCCGAGATACTTCATCCAGCCTTCCACGCTCATTTCCACATGTCCCGTCAGCGGCCATACAGCCGCATCGTGCTTGCCACGGAGGAATATCCTATGACCATTGGCGTAGAAGTGGGCGTCCTTGATATGAAAATCCTTGGCGAAATCAGGCATCTGAAGGGCGGAAGGAGAAGCTACAGAACGGCTAGGGATTGCTCCTGCTAGAGTTTCTGCAGATTTGCTCTCTACAGAGCTGGCTCGCTGGAGTTCTATCCTTCCGATAATTCCATTCCAGTTGGTCTGCGTATCTTCCGTATAAGCATGGCTGGAGCCGTAAACCTGATCAGGCACACCTCTTCCATTATCCACCACGATTTCCAGGAGATGCTTGCCCGGCTTCGCCTTCTTTGGCAGAAGATAGCGCTGAGGAGTAGAGATGAAGTTGCAGGAATCCACCAGTTCTCCATCCACATACACCCATGTCGGTCGGGTACGCTCCAGGAAGAGTTCTACCGGCTTCTTCTTCCAGTCCTTCGGGATATTGATGGTTCTGGAATATCTTGCAGCTCCTTTATAGGCATAGAGTCTCGTAAGATGCGTAGTCTCCATCGTATCTTTCGGAGCGAATCCCAGATGGTTCGTATCGATGGTACCGGGAAGAATGGCACGCTTCACCTCACCCTGCGAGGCACGCTTACTCTTGGCGAAAGCACTACCGCTCTTTCCCAACTCCACATTCCATTCACCAGCGAGCGAAATGCTCTGTGCTTGCAAGCCCAGACTTACCAGTCCCAGACAAGCGATAAGAATAGATTTCTTCATTTACGTATAATTGTCTAATAGTTCATACCGAAAGCCCAGAGAGGAATAACATTGCCCATACCTGCCTCTATATCATCCTTCACCACATATCCCTCTTTAGCCTCAGAAATCTGCTTCTGACCTTTCTTTTTACCACCAATCTCAAAAGTCTTGTCTTCTATCTGGAAATCAGAGATTGGAGAATTGAAGACAGCATGATTCACACGCATCTGATTAAAAAAGAAAGTCTCTCGTTGATTGCCAATATCAGGTACAGAAGAAGAGAGAGCAAAGGAGAGGTTGGTATTATCAAGATACACCTTTTCTACCTTGCCCAAACCACGCACTCCTCCTGTAGACTCATGAAGTTGGGCTATCAAACCTGCACGCTCCATAAGTTCGAAGTAATCGGGCAGATTATTGCGATCCACCTTGATAGTTGTAGCAATGGTACTCATGTTTGGCTTGAAAGGCACACTATCAGCTATTACCTGCATCAGTTCCTTCAATTTTCTGGACACCATCACCGTATAATTGGCATATTGTGGAATATCCGTCTCCAAAGTCATACTCACTACTTGATTCAGTCGCATCCTATAGCCCTCATCCTTAGAAAAAGGATAGTAGCCCTTGCGCAGATATTCATTAAACAATGCCAACGGATGCTCAATCTCCTCCGGCAAAACGACTTCATTATTTACGATTTGTTCCAATGTAGAAACAGGAATATCTAGGCCCTTTTCCATACCGATGTATTCGCGAAAAGACAAACCTTGCATCGTAAAGACCAGTACTCGTCGACTTAAATCTGCTGTACCTTTATAAATATCAAGCACAGAAGAACCGGTAAATATCACTTGCAGAGTTGGCAGATTATCGTATATCATTTTAAGTTCTGTAGCCCATCCCTTATATTTATGTATTTCATCGATAAAAAGATGCTTGCCTCCAAGTTGGCTAAACTTCATTGCTGTTTCAAAGAGAGTATGATTAGCGAAATAGATGGATTCCGCACTCACGTAGAGTGTGTCTTTCATCTGAAGATTCAATTTGATATACTGCAAAAGAAGTGTTGTCTTGCCGACTCCACGAGGTCCGACAAGAGCCGTCATCCGATTCGACCAAGGAATCTGATGATACATATATCGTAGGTATCGAGTATCGGTACGCTTGATAAGATTGTCTGAAAGTTGCTTCAATAATTCCATATTTCTTGCCTTATTTGATGTTTACGGCTGCAAATATACAAAAATTGCGGTAAAAATACCGCAATTTACCAAAGAAATTGCTGTATTTTTACGCAAAACATGAATTTCTAATTATCTAAGCATACATTGCCATGTCTTAATGCACTCTATAATCACGCCACAAGTTGCAATGCAGACGAAGGTGTTGAGCCCTTTTTGTATCATAATATTTCATGACATCCTTGTTTTGGACAAAGTGCTTCATTGATCAGCTGTAAACTGCACCAATGATAAAACATAGCAATAGAGCCAAAGTCCCACGCAATACTTACCTTTACAGCTCATCGTTAGATGCTTTCTTTCCTTTTTTGTCCAATAGACCAAACTCGTTCCTATCATAATTTTCCTTCCAATAGTTTCATACCTAAAACAAGAAGTGTAGCACAAACCCTATTTCTACCCAAATAATAAGTCCGTGCATAAACTGTAGTGTCGGTTGTTATAATAGTTGATGGAGAATACTTTGCCTCTACAGCAGCCTTTATATTATTATAAATGCCTAAGGAAGAGGCTTTATCAATACTACTATTCATAAAACAAACACTGTTAAGAACATCACCATGTCTTTCAATATTCAACATTTCCCAAGTTAAACCACCAAATGTAAAATATCGACTTTGCTGTGCTCTGAAGCATAAATTCTCTTCAGAACTATATTCAATACTGCGTTAAATTAATATTTAATCGTCTGTAAATCAATAACTTATATTAAGAAATGCTTATGAAAACTTAACTATAAAAAGTTGGTCAAGTCGCTGATTTTCAGTAACTTTGCAAATCACGACAAACGCAAAATTATATGAATACAGGACTTGACAATATATGGATATCTTTAAAGATGCAGTTGAAGATTCGGCTGCAAAG
>ENA-OQER01001315-OQER01001315.1-human-gut-metagenome-genome-assembly--contig:-NODE-1315-length-12244-cov-2.338368_pt1 | contig 12244 bp, 20 predicted proteins | sample MGYA00242797_ERZ504639 | MGnify/ENA primary metagenome ERZ504639 (study PRJEB26092, sample SAMD00036306) | human gut metagenome | host: Homo sapiens | study: EMG produced TPA metagenomics assembly of...
GGACTAACCTGGAACGGCCATGCAATGATGGCACAAAGAGGATTCCCCACGTTCTGCACCACTTCCTCGGTGCTGCGGAGGACGAGTACACTTGCGAAGCTATGAAGATATTCCTGCTGGGAGCATCAAGCGGGTGTTCCAGCCGGGATGTAAATTTGAAACCATGCTCTGTCTGGTGGGCGGGCAAGGGTGCGGGTCGCCAGTGGCGACCTCAAAAATGCTGCAGGCATTTTGAAGCACGACCCGAGCCGACAGGCGAGACCCGGGGAAGTCCACCTTTTTTCGACTGCTGGCGGTCAAGGATGAGTGGTTCTCGGATGACCTGCGGCGGCTGGACGATGACAACGTGTACCGCAAGCTGCAAGGTCACTGGATCATCGAAATGTCGGAGATGATCGCCACCGCCAATGCTAAGAGCATCGAGGAGATCAAGAGTTTCCTCAGCAAGCAGAAGGAAACCTATAAAGTTCCCTACGAGACACATCCTGCCGACCGTCTGCGCCAGTGCGTCTTTGCTGGCACGACCAATCGGCAGGATTTTTGCCCCGTGACCGCACAGCAACCGCCGCTTCATCCCTGTCCCGGTGAATGCGGAACTGGCCGAAGTCCACATTCTAGACGATGAAGCCGAATCCCGTGCCTATATCGCCCAGCTTTGGCTGAAGCCATGACCATCTACAACAGCGGTAATTACAAGCTGGCGTTCAGCCCCGCCATGCAGGAAACGCTGCAAGTCCATCAGCAGGACTTCATGCAGGAGGATGCACAGGCTGGCATGATCTACGCCTTTCTGGAGGACTACACGGGTGACCGGGTGTGTTCCAAGCAGCTTTATGCGGAAGCGCTGGGCAACACGAACATCCCGGCAGAGTGGGAGACCCGCGCTATCTGTGAGATCATGAACACGGGAATTTCGCGCGGCGATATTCAAGGCTGGCAGGCGCACAAGACCGCCAAGCGTTACCCGAAGTACGGCGTTCAGAAAGGCTGGGAGCGCGTAACCAGCCCCGAAACCGGGGCTGAAGATTTCTCCGAAATAACGGATGTAGAAGCTAAGCAGCTGGGCTTTCCCTTCTGATGAACAGCGGTTACACGTCTGGTTACAGATTCGGTTACACTTCAGTTACAGTCCAAAGGCCGCATGGCTACTGTGTTTTCCTCTTTCTGTAACCATGTAACCTTAAAAAGATAAGAAAAAGTATAAAGCCGACCGGATGCCCTGTGTGCAGAAAAAGAGAGTTTTCCTGCCCGGTTACAGGCGTTCGGTTACAAGGAATTGGAGGTCTGCCTATGAAGGAAGTTCGCGTTTGCGAAGCAATGAAGTCCCCGGTGGAGACTTCAAGCGACGGAACGGTCTTGCATCAGCAAGATGGAGGAACCAAGTCCCGACAAGTTCCGATCTGGGAAAAGAGCAATCTGACGCTGGAAGAAGCTGCGGCTTATTCCGGCATTGGCATCAATAAACTGCGTGAGATCACCAACGAGGATAAGTGCAAATTTGTCCTTTGGGTGGGCAACAAGCGTTTGATCAAGCGCCGTCTGTTTGATTGCTTTATCGAGCAGGCGTATTCTATTTGAGAATGATGCAACGTCTTTTCTATTCGATATCGGTGGAAATCGCATGGTCGGTATGGTATACTAAAATTAACCCCTATATGCGCTTTTCACAGAAAGGAGTTTCTAAATGTCTGAAAAGCGCAAAGATAGCAAGGGCCGTGTTTGAAGGATGGCGAAAGCAGAGAGCAAACGGCACCTACGACTATCGTTATACCGATATCCACAAGAAACGGCGTTGTATTTACGCTAAATCCCTGACAGAGCTGCGGAAAAAAGAGGAAGAACTGTGGCGCGATCTGGCAGACGGCATCGACTACGCCGCCGGAGAGATGACGGTGCTGATCTGGTTGACCGCTATATGAACCTGAAACGTGGGTTGAAACCCAATTCACTTCGGTCGTACAACACAGCGGTCAAGCGGATTCATGCTGACCCTTTCGGGCAAAAAGCCATCAAAACGGTAAAATTGTCCGATGCGAAAGGCTGGTTCGTGTTTCTGCATGACAGCGGTTTCAAGCAAAACACCATAGGAATCCTGCAAAGCGTTGTCAGACCGGCGTTTGAGATGGCGGTAGAGGATGACATCATCCGCAAGAATCCATTTAAGTTCAAGCTGTCGGACGTTGTGCCGAAGGACGCTTATGTGCGCAATGCCCTGACCAGAGAACAGCAGGAGAAATATCTGCAATTCGTTCAAGACTATGGCGGCAACTATTATGATGATATCGTCATTCTTATGGGAACCGGCTTGCGTGTGAGTGAGTTGTATGGCCTGACACGAGCAGATATCGACTTTGAACGGCACTGTATCCATGTCCGGCGGCAGCTTTGCCGGACGGCTGAAAAGCCCTACTTTGTCACACCGCCGAAAACAAAAAGCGGTATCCGCAATGTTCCCATGACGGATACCGTTTGTGCAGCGTTGCGGCGTGTAGTAAAAGCCAGAGCATCCACAAAGGTGGAAGCACTAGTGGATGGTTGCAGCGGATTTCTCTTTCTGGACAAGTCCGGAATGCCGAAGGTGGCAATGCACTTGGAAACTATATGCGCGGCGTACAGGGAAAGTTTGAGAAGGCATATGGCAAACCGGTTCCGCGCATTACACCCCATGTGCTGCGACACACCTTCTGCACCAATGTTCAGCAGGCCGGGTTGGATGTGAAGAGCCTGCAATACCTGATGGGGCACTCCAATGCCAGTGTGACATTGGATGTCTACACGCACAGCAGCTTTGAATCGGTTGAAAGAGCCTTTGAACAGATCGCCGGCAACCTGTGATTTTCGACGTATGAAGCGGAATTGCTTACTCAATAAGTACCTTATGGAGACGGGATCTCTTCGGAGACCCCGTCTCTTTTTGTATAGAAACCACAGATGCAGCCCACTCTATCAAAAAGGGGTGAGCAGATGTCCGGCAAACGGGTATTGGCGTTGTATGCAGCTGTTCTGCTGGGGTTTGCGGTAGTTTTGTGCCGCCTGTATTTTCTGGCAGAGAACCATACCTATGCTGCCCGGGCCGAAGCGCAGAGCACGGTCCGGCTCTCGCTGCCTGCCCGGCGGGGCAGCTTTTACGACCACAGCGGCCTGCTTCTCACCGGGCTGGAAACGCGGCATCTTGCCTCTGCTTCCCGGGCGAAAACAACTACACACGCCTGTATGCATTTACGGACAGTGCCGGGCAGGCACTTTTGTACCGGAACCGCAACCGCTCCGCACCGTTTCTGCTGGAAGTGGACCGCGACCTTTCCGGGCGCGGCATACGCTGCTTTGCAACGGCACGGCGCTGCGCAGAAGTTCCACTGTGCCAGCATCTGATCGGCTATCTGGATGCAGAAGGCCGCGGCATTGCCGGGCTGGAAAAGGCGCTGGACAGCCAGCTGGCCGGGACAAAGGAGCATGACACGCTGGTGTGCGCGGTCACAGCACAAGGACGGCTGCGGGCCGGGGAAACACCGCAGCTCACCCGGCAGGACAGCAGTGCGGTGGGTGTGCAGCTGACGATCTCCCGCCCGGTGCAGCGTGCCGCCGAAGCGGTGGCCGCAGACACCATGACCAGCGGCTGCATTCTGGTTCTGGACACGGCCACTGCTGCGGTTCGCGCCAGCGTCAGCGTGCCGGGCTATGACCCGGATGACCTTGCCGCAAGTCTGGATGCACCGGACAGTCCGTTCCTGAACCGCGCACTGGAAGCTATGCTGTGGGTTCAGTGTTCAAGCCGGTGCTGGCCGCGGCAGCGCTGGAGCAGGGCATCCTGCCGGAGTGCGAATGCACCGGTGCTGTGGTGGTGGATGGACAGATCTTCCGCTGCGCAGGCGGTGTTCCGCACGGAATGGTGGACATGACTGCGGCTCTGGAAAAAAGCTGCAACGGCTATTTTATCCGGCTGGGGCAGCAGCTGGGGGCAGAGACGCTTTTGCAGATGTCTCGGCAGCTTGGCTTCGGGCAGGAGGTGCCGGTGGCAGGTGCGCTGCACGCCGATGCCGGAAAGCTGCGTCTGCCGGGGAGCTTGCCCAGAGCGGCCAGCTGGCAATTTCAGCTTTGGGCAGGGCGGTCTGCTGGCATCACCGGTACAGATCGCCGCCATGATGAACACCATTGCTTCCGGCGGGGTGTACCGCACGCCTTTCTTTGTGTGTGGCTCGGTGGATGAAACTGACGGTACGCCGCTGGAAACGCTTGCACATCCGCAGTCAAGGCGGGTGATGAGCGCGGAAAATGCAGCGCTCCTGCGTAAAATGCTGCAGCAGGTGGTGGAAGAGGGCACCGCACAGGATGCTGCCTGGCTGGAAGAAGGGGCTGGCGGCAAGACCGGTACCGCGCAGACCGGGCAGTTCACACCGGATGGCACGGAACGCAAAAACTTGTGGTTCACAGGGTTTTACCCGGCGCAGCAGCCGCGCTACACCATTGTGGTGCTGCAGGACGGGCAGGTGAGCACGGAACATTCCAGCGCCGCCATCTTTGCCCGGCTGTGCGCAATGCTGGACCTTCTGGCATAAAAATGCACGGTTTCTGCTTGCTTTTTTGCGCTTGTTATGCTACTATATATTTGTATTTCTGCGTAGTTTTTGTTGAATTAAAATAAAGGAGCGTTTCAATCCATGTCTGTTATCGAAATTGTTGGCGGTGTGATCCTGCTGATCGCTTCGCTCGTCATCGTTTTCCTCACTCTCATGCAGCACACCCACGGTCAGGGCCTTTCCGGTGCTATCAACGGCAGTATGGGCGGCGCAAACAATGCCCGTTTGACCCCGGCTGATCAGATGCTGGCCAAGACCACCCGCATTGCAGGTATTGTTTTCTTTGTGGTTGCCATTCTGGCATGTCTGTTTGCAGGCCGTCTGGCAGGTTGACAAGGTTCGTGCAGCCCCGTGTAAAGGACGGGGCTGTTTTTCTGTGTTATGATAGGATGTCGGCGCAGTCTGACCGCTGGGCAGGGTGGGGCAGCTGGCCCACGATTGGCAGCGCTGCGGCACGTTGGAGCTGCGGCCATGGAAGAGCAAGGAGAAAAAATATTATGGCAATGCGCGATAAAATTGAGCACGCGATCCAGAATCAGCCGTGCACCGTCAAAGACCTCAAATCCAAATTCGGCGGGGACCGCGGCTCGGACCGCAAGGTGATGGAGGCTGTGGATCAGCTGGTGCACGAGGCGGTCATCTGCCAGCGTCAGGGCGTGTTCTTTACGGTGCGCTCCGGCCGTGCAGACAAGGCTCTGCTGTGCAAAGTAGTAAAACTGGGCAAGAATTTTGCCTTTGTCATGCTGGAGGACGGCACCAGCGATATCTTTATCCCGGGCCGTTTTACCCGCGGTGCCATGCCCGGCGACATGGTGCTTGTGGAAAAAGTTTGAGCACCCCCGTGTGGAGGGCAGTGATGAAGGCGAGATCCTGGCCATTCTGGAAGAAAAGAACGATCTGGTGGGCACTGCCCGCCGCATTGAGGGCCGCCTGAAGTTCGTGCCGGACGACTGCCCGGCCATCTCCATGCAGTTGATGCGTGACTGCGAGGGCGGTGCAAAGGACGGCGACAAGGTGGCGTGGAGATCCTGCAGCGCGGCAATCGGCAGGAAGATCACCGCGTGGGCGTTGCCATGCGGTTTGGCAGCTCGGACGAAGCAAAGCGCTGCGCAAAGGCCCTGCTCTATGCGCAGGATATCCGCAGCCGCTTCCCGGATAAGGTTCGTGAGGAAGCCAAGAAGCTGGAGAACGCTGAGGTCTCTGAAAAGGACACCGAGGGCCGCATGGATCTGCGTGCTCTGCCCATCTTCACCATTGACAGTGCTGAGACCAAGGACATCGATGATGCCATCAGCCTGACCAAGACCCCGGAGGGCGGTTTTGAGCTGGGTGTCCACATTGCAGATGTTTCCAACTATGTCAAGCCCGGCAGCGAACTGGACAACGAAGCGTTTAACCGCGCAACCAGCGTCTACTATGCCGATCAGGTGGTGCCCATGCTGCCCAAGCAGCTTTCCAACGGCATCTGCAGCCTGAATGAGGGCGTGCTGCGTCTGGCTTCTCCTGCCTGATGCATCTGGATAAGGATGGCAACCTGATCGATTACCGCTTTGTCAAGTCGGTCATCCGCAGCCGCGTCAAGGGTGTTTACTCCGAGATCAACGCCTTGCTGGCCGGCAGTGCTGACGACGAGCTGAAGGGCAAGTACCATGAAGTGCTCAGCCAGCTGCCCGCCATGAAGGAGCTGTACGGCCACCGTGCCCGCCTGCGCAAGGAGCGCGGCTGCATGGATATCGAGAGCGGCGAGGTGAAGCTGATCCTCGACGAGGACGGCCACTGCATCGATGTGAAAAAGCGCACCTCCGGCGAGAGCGAAGCTATGATCGAAGAGTTCATGCTGCTGGCCAACCAGTGCGCTGCCCACTTTGCCCGCGTGAAGCAGATCCCCTTCGTGTACCGTGTGCACGAGGAACCCAATGCTGAAAAGCTGGAGCGTCTGCACACTCTGCTGCAGCCTGCGGCATCAACGATCACTTGCCAAGGATGTGCCACCCCCAAGGAGCTGAGCGCATTCTGGAAGGTGTGCGCGGCGGCCCGTATGAGCAGATCATCAATACCGGTATGCTGCGTTGCATGTCCAAGGCTGTGTATGAGGAAAAACCCAAGGGCACTACGGTCTGGTGCTGAAGGACTACGCTCACTTCACCAGTCCCATCCGCCGCTACCCGGATCTGGCCATCCATCGCATCATGACCGCCCAGCTCAAGGGCATGGATAAGGATACCATGGTGCTGCGCTACAGCGACTTTGCCGAGAAGGCAAGCAAGCAGTCCAGTGAGCGCGAGATCATTGCAATGCAGATCGAGCGCAAGGCTGAGGACTGCTACAAGCCGAGTATGCCCGCCGCCATCTGGGCGAGTGCTACGAGGGCCGCATTTCCGGCGTGACCCAGCGCGGCCTGTTCATCGAGTTGGAGAACGGCGTGGAGGGCTTTGTGCCGGCTTCCAGCCTGACCCCCTCCGGTACCATGCTCACCGAGGCATCCGCCTGTCCGACCCCGTCTCCGGCAAGAACTGGAGCCTGGGCGACACCATGATGATCACCATTGTGCGTGCGGATGTGAACCTGGGCAAGATCGACTTTGAGGTTGCTCCGGCAAGCACAAAGTAAGTAAAAAGATCAGAACACCTGTACGGCGTTTCCTGCATAGGAAGAGACTGTACAGGTGTTTTTTGTCCGCGGACAAGAAGCGATGGAAAAGGGGAGAACGACATGCTGAAAAACGAAACACTGCGCAGAGATGCAGATGCCATCATCCGTGCCAGCCTGAACGCTGTTCTGCCGGACGAAGCGGTGCGCCGCGCGTTGAAAAATTTCCGGCCGCAGGGCGGCAGGGTGCTGCTGGTGGCTGCCGGTAAGGCAGCATGCAGATGGCCCATGCGGCGGTGAAATTTCTTGGCCGGGTGGATGGCGGTGTGGTCGTGACCAAATACGGCCACGTGAAGGGCACGATCCCCGGCGTGGACTGCTGCGAAGCCGGGCACCCCGTGCCGGATGAGAATGGCTTTGCCGCCACCCGGAAAGCGCTGGAACTGGTGCAGGGCTTAACGGCAGAGGATACGGTGCTGTTTCTGCTGTCCGGCGGCGGCAGTGCACTGTTTGAGAAGCCGCTGATCCCCGGCGCAGAGCTGCAGCAGATCACGGGCCAGCTGCTTGCCAGCGGTGCCGATATCGTGGAGATGAACACCATTCGCAAGCGCCTGTCCGGGGTCAAGGGCGGGCGGTTTGCACAGAGCTGTGCGCCCGCACAGGTGTTCAGCATCGTGCTCAGCGATATTCTGGGCGACCCGCTGGATATGATCGCCAGCGGCCCGGCGGTGCCGGATACCTCCACCTGTGCACAGGCCCTTGCCATTGCGGAAAAATATCACCTGCAGCTTTCGGCACAGGCCAAGGCTCTGCTGGCACAGGAGACTCCAAAGGTGCTGGACCGTGTTGCCACGCAGATCACCGGCAGCGTGCGGGAGCTGTGCAGCGCAGCAGCCAACGCCTGCCGGGAGCTGGGCTATGAGCCGGTGATCTTGACCGACAGGCTTTGCTGTGAAGCGCGGGAGGCTGGCAGCTTCCTTGGCTCCATAGCCCGCACCCACGCGGGGCAGGGCAAAAAGCTGGCCTTTCTTGCAGGCGGTGAGACGGTCGTCCACCTGACCGGAACAGGTCTGGGCGGGCGCAATCAGGAGCTGGCCCTTGCTGCAGCACCGGTGATCGCCGGGCTGGATGCAGCGGTCTTTTCGGTGGCAGCGATGGCACCGACGGCCCAACCGATGCTGCGGGCGGCTATGTGGACGGCAGCACGGCCGCGGCACTGGCGCAGAACCAGCTGAAGGTGTACGATGTGCTGCAGAACAACGATGCCTACCATGCCCTCAAGGCGGTGGATGGGCTCATCATCACCGGCGCGACCGGCACGAATGTCAACGATGTGGCCGTGGTGCTGATCGGAAATCAAGGATAGAACAAAGCCGCCGGGAGTTCTCTGCAAAAAGCGGAAAGCTCCCGGTGGCTTTTTGCGTGATACAGGGAATAGACTTTTTAGAAATTTTCCTCCGGTGCAGCAGACGGGGCGGTGATGTCCCGGTAAAAGACGGCCCACGCGGTTTCCTCATAGGGGCGCTGGAAGAAGTATACACCATGGACGGCCCTATTGGCGCAATGTCCCCGGAAGAGGCCCGCCGCAAGGTCGAGTTTATCTGTAAGACTGTTGCAGCACCCTATCATGTTGCAGGCAGTCTTCTGACGATCGGCACCAGCTGCGGCTTTGCCCTCTACCCGGAAGAAGGCACGGATACAGACAAGATCACCCGTCTGGCTGACCAGCGGATGTATAAGCACAAGCAAAAGAACCATGCCTTGCAGGATCATGGATTATATGGGTAAAAATAAGGTGCTGTCCGCACAGACAGCACCTTATTTTTATGGTTTACATGTGCAGCAGGCTGCGCTGCTCGCTGGCGCGGAACTTGAGTGCCGCAGCAATGAATGCCTTGAACAGCGGGTGAGCACGGTTCGGACGGCTCTTGAACTCCGGGTGGAACTGTGCGCCCAAATGGAAGTCACGGCCGGGCAGCTCTACAGTCTCTACCAGACGACCGTCGGGGCTGGTGCCGGAAATAACAAGACCGGCGTCCTGCATCTCCTGACGGAACTCGTTGTTGAACTCGTAGCGGTGGCGGTGGCGCTCCCAGATCTCGCCTCGCCGTAGCACTCGGCCATCTTGGTGCCGGGCATCACCTTGCAGGGGTATTTACCCAGACGCATGGTGCCGCCCTTGGGAATGTTGCCCTGCTGGTCGGCCATCAGGCGATCACATTATGCTTGCCATCCGGGGTGAATTCGCTGGAATTTGCATCCTTGTAGCCCAAAACGCCCCGGGCAAACTCCATCACCATGATCTGCATGCCAAGCAGATGCCAAAGTAGGAACATGATTCTCGCGGGCATACTGTGCAGCCTGGATCATGCCCTCAATGCCGCGGTCGCCAAAGCCGCCGGGTACGATGATGCCGTCCACATCTGCAAAGGCTTCCTTGCAGGCGGCCTGGTCGGTCAGGTCTTCGCTCTCCACCCAGCGGATCTCCACCTGACTGTCGTTCTCAAAGCCGGCGTGGTACAGGCTCTCCATCACGGAGAGGTAAGCGTCGTGCAGCTTGACGTATTTGCCCACCAGTGCAATGCTGCAGGTCTTGCTGCGGGTGGCAATGCGGCTGACCACCTGCTTCCACTCGGTCAGGTCGGCAGGAGGAACGTCCAGCTTGAGTTTCTTCACCACGACCTCGTCCAGACCACCGGTGTGCAGCATTAGCGGGCACTGGTACAGGCTGGGCATGGTCAGGTTCTCGATCACGCACTCCGGCTTCACATTGCAGAAAGTGCTGATCTTGCGGCGGATGTCGCCGCCCACACTGCCGTCTGCGCGCAGGATGATGATGTCCGGGTTCACGCCCATGCCCTGCAGCTCTTTCACAGAGTGCTGTGCAGGCTTGGATTTGTACTCGTCCGAGCCGGAAATGTAAGGCACCAGCACCACATGGATGTAGCAGCAGTTGTCGCGGCCCTGCTCCAGACCCACCTGACGGATGGCCTCGAGGAAGGGCTGGCTTTCAATATCACCGGTCGTGCCGCCGATCTCGGTAATGACCACGTCAGCCTCGGTGGAAGAGGCCAGATTGTAGATGTAGCTCTTGATCTCGTTAGTGATGTGGGGAATGATCTGCACGGTCTGGCCCAGATATGCACCCTGACGTTCCTTGTTCAGTACGTTCCAGTACACCTTGCCGGTGGTCAGGTTGGAGTATTTGTTCAGATTCTCGTCGATAAAGCGCTCGTAGTGGCCCAGATCCAGATCGGTCTCAGTGCCATCGTCGGTCACGAACACCTCACCGTGCTGCAGCGGGCTCATGGTGCCGGGATCCACATTCACATAGGGGTCCAGCTTCTGGCTGGCCACCTTCAGACCGCGGCATTTGAGCAGACGGCCCAGCGATGCGGCTGTGATGCCCTTGCCAAGGCCGGAGACGACACCGCCGGTGACAAAGATGAATTTGGTTTGTTTCTCTGCCATAGAATTTCCTCCTCTATTTTTGCTTTTCTGAATTTTTTCCCTTATAAACCTTTGTGAATTCTTTCAGGCAAACGGTCTTGCTTTCTACCTCTCCCAAAATGAGCCGGTGAAAGCAAGGATACTTTTCCCAATCCAATATTATACACCCATGTCCTCATAATTTTCAAGGACTTCCTGTGCAATTTCTGTGCGGTCACGACGGGTATCCATGGCCTGTTTTTCTATGTAGCGGTGTGCCTCGGCTTCGGTCATGTGCTCGTGCTCCACAAGGCAGCATTTTGCCCGGCTCACCAGCCGCACCTGTGCGATCTTTTCCTGTAAGCGGGCGTTCTCCTGCCGGGCACGCAGCAGGCGGTGGTTGCCTGCCGCCGCCATGTGCATGGCCTGCACAAAAAAGGCGGTGCTGAAGGGCTTTGACAGCAGCAATACCCCCTGCTCGCTCAAAGGCCCCAAAAGCTGCTCAGCCTGTGCGGCCTTGACCAGAAACACGACACCGGCATCTGTTTTTTCCACAGCATTGATGCACACCTCATGCCCGAATTCATCGGGCAGGGGAGAGTTGACCACGATCAGCTCAAAATCCGATTCCGTCATGCGCCGCCGGGCTTCGGCCCCGCTGGGAATGATCACCGGGCGGCTGTAGCCCATTTCGGTCAGCCGTGCAGCGATATACTCGTTGGAGCTTGCACCGCACTTACGATCAGTGCACGTCCCATTTCCTTCGCTCCTTTCTCCTACACACTCTCTTTTGCAGGGGTCAGATGGCGTTGAAGTAATGGGTACGCTCGTACTCAACAGGGTCGGACGCGTGTTTCAGTGCTTCGCAGCGCTTCAGTTCTTCCGTAAAGTAGCGGCTGGCAAGCTGCTCGGGCAGCACTCTGCGCAAAAATTCGCTCTCCTCCGCAGCCTGCACGGCCTCTTCCAGACTGGCGGGCAGAGTCTCAAGGCTGAGGCCCTCAGCCATAGAGGGGTCGAACAGATTCTTGTTCACGGGGGCAGAGAGCACCATGCGGTTCTCGATGCCGTCCAATCCGGCAGCCAGAACCAGACCAATGGCCAGATAGGGGTTGCAGGCAGGGTCCGGGCTGCGCAGCTCCATGCGGCAGTTGTCGCCCTTTACCTGCGGGATGCGCACCAGCTGGCTGCGGTTCTGGCGGCTCCAGCTCACATAGCGGGGCGCTTCATCGCAGCCAAAGCGCTGATAGCTGTTGGGCAGAGGGTTGGTGAACACGGTCAGCTCCCGGCTGTGGGCCAGCACACCGGCCATAAAGCTGCCTGCAATGCTGTCCGGGGCAATGTCGCCCTCAAACAGGTTGCGGCCATCCATGTAAAGGGACAGGTTGATGTGCAGGCCGCTGCCTGCCTGATCCGGCAGGGGCTTGGGCAGGAAGCTTGCATGGATGCCGCTGCGGGTGGCAATGGCGCGCACGATCTGCTTGAACATCATCACGTTGTCGGCGGTCTTGAGGGGGCCTGCGTGGTGGCAGTCGATCTCGTTCTGGCCGTTGCCGCTTTCGTGATGGCTGTGCTGAGGCTCATGCCATCTGCTCCATGGTCAGGCAGATGTCCCGGCGGAGGTTCTCGCCTGCGTCCAGCGGGGCCACGTC
>ENA-OQER01001317-OQER01001317.1-human-gut-metagenome-genome-assembly--contig:-NODE-1317-length-12231-cov-2.065516_pt1 | contig 12231 bp, 17 predicted proteins | sample MGYA00242797_ERZ504639 | MGnify/ENA primary metagenome ERZ504639 (study PRJEB26092, sample SAMD00036306) | human gut metagenome | host: Homo sapiens | study: EMG produced TPA metagenomics assembly of...
TCTGAAACTCGAAAAAGCCATGAAAAATTTCGGTGTGACGCTGAAGGATAAGGTGTGCATGGATGTAGGCGCATCCACCGGCGGCTTTACGGACTGTATGCTTCAGAACGGAGCGGTCAAAGTCTATTCCATTGATGTGGGATATGGACAGCTGGACTGGAAACTCAGAAATGATCCGAGAGTTGTGTGTATGGAAAAGACAAACATCCGTTATGTAGTACCGGAAGATCTGGAAGGCCCGGCAGCATTTTCTTCGATCGATGTTTCTTTTATCTCCCTTACAAAAGTACTTCTTCCTGTAAGAAACCTTCTCACAGAAGACGGAGAGGTTGTATGTCTCATCAAGCCTCAGTTTGAGGCCGGCAGAGAAAAAGTTGGAAAAAAAAGGTGTTGTCCGTGATCCGAAGGTCCATGAAGAAGTTATTGAGAAAGTCAGAGATTATGCCATGAGTATTTCTATGGAGCCCTGTCATCTTTCCTTTTCTCCCATCAAGGGACCTGAGGGAAATATTGAATATCTCCTTCATCTGAAAAAACATCCGGAAGGAACAGAAGTACCTGTGAGTCTTGAAGTATCCGTAGAGGATGTGGTAAAGGAAGCCCACGGACAGCTGGACTGATGTTTGGAAAGGACTGAAGCAATATGGACAGATTTTATATAATTCCAAACAGTGCCAAGGATCCGGAACTGACATTTTCTAATAGGATCATTGCCTATCTGGAGAAGCATGGTGCCAGGTGTCATGTGCAGAAGATCACCGAAAAAATGGAAGGACCGTATCATTATACAGATCCGGAAGGGATTCCGCAGGATACACAGTGCATTATTGTACTGGGGGGAGACGGAACACTTCTGCAGGCTGCAAGGGATGTGGTGCATCTGGATATCCCACTTCTTGGAATCAATCTGGGAACTCTGGGATTTCTTGCCGAGGTGGACAAAAATTCCGTGTATCCGGCTCTGGATCGGCTTCTGTCAGATGACTATGAGCTGGAAGATCGGATGATGCTGGAAGGAAAGATCTATCGGGGAGAAGAACTTATTGGAAAAGATATCGCATTAAATGACATTGTGATCGGAAGAGAAGGACATCTCCGTGTGATCCGTTTCAAGAATTATGTTAATGATGCATATATGAATTCGTACAATGCAGATGGTATCATCATTTCCACGCCGACCGGTTCTACCGGATATAGTCTGTCAGCGGGAGGTCCCGTGGTTTCTCCCAGTGCCAGTATGATGATCATGACCCCCATCGCTCCCCATACCATGAACACCCGAAGTATCATTCTTTCCGGGGAAGAGGCAGTTACAGTAGAGATCGGTGAGGGAAGGCATAATACCATTGAGAAAGCAGTGGCCTCTTTTGACGGGGATACCCAGATATCCATGGTCACCGGTGACCGGATCGTGATCCGGAAAGCCACAGTCAGGACAAAAATCCTCAAGCTGAATCATCTGAGCTTTGTGGAGGTTCTGAGACAGAAAATGAGTAACAGCTGATGCAGGAGGTTCAATTTTGAAGTAGCAAGACATGAAAAAAATTATCGACTGATCCGTCAGTACGAGATCGATACACAGGAAGAGCTTGCGGCAAGACTGAATGAGGCCGGTTTTAAGGTTACGCAGGCTACCGTATCCAGAGATATCCGGGCTCTGAAAATGACAAAGGTTGCAGGCAGCAACGGAAAGTCCAGATATGCGATTCTGGAAGAACATACACCGGATGTGTTAAGTGATAAATATTCCAGAGTTCTGAAAGATGCAGTGATCGCTATGAACATTGGACAGAATATCGTAGTAGTAAAAACAATTCCGGGAATGGCCATGGCGGCAGCAGCAGCTCTTGATGCCATGAAATGGCCGGAAATCCTGGGATGTATTGCCGGAGATGATACCATTATGTGTGTGGTGAAAACTTCTGAACAGGCACCGGGTGTAGTTCAGAAGCTTGGTGGGATCTTATCCAGAGGAAAATAAAATGACAGAATATGTAAATGCTTTATACCAGAAAGGAAATCAATGTTAGTACATCTGCATGTAAAAAACCTTGCACTGATAGAGGAATCAGAGGTGGAATTCGGACCGGGCTTAAATATCTTAACCGGTGAGACCGGAGCCGGAAAATCCATTCTGTTAGGATCCATACAGCTCATCCTGGGTGGAAAAACTTCCAGAAGCATGATTCGTGAAAATGCTTCCTATGCCCTGGTAGAGTTGCTGTTTCAGGTTGAAAACACGAAAGCCAGAGAGTCCCTTGCGGCGCTTGACATCTATCCGGAAGACGGACAGGTGCTGATGTCCCGTAAGATCATGGACGGCAGAAGTATCAACAAGATCAACGGAGAGACAAGTACAGTCAGCCAGATGAAAGCCGCAGCAGCCTGTCTTCTGGACATTCACGGACAGCATGAGCATCAGTCGCTTCTTTACGGAGACCGCCAGCTGGCTATTTTGGATGTATACGGAAAAGAACAGATCCTTCCTGCCAGAGAGAAGGTCCGGAAAGCTTATCAGGAGTATCGGGACTGTGTGGATCAGCTGAAAGCACTGGATATGGATGAGGAACAGCGCAACCGTGAAAAAGCCTTTCTGGAATTTGAGATCAATGAGATCGAGGAGCAGCTCTTATTCCGGGAGAGGACGAAACACTGGAGGACCGCTACCGGAAGCTGAGCAATGCCAGAAGGATCATGGAAACAGCACAAATGGTCCGTGGGATGACCGGATATGAACAGGGCGCCGCAGATATGACCGGAAATGCCTTGAAAGAGTTTTCAAGAATTGCAGATTACGATAAGGATCTTGCACCTTTACAGGAAGCTCTTGTGGAAATCGATTCACTTCTCGGTGACTTCTGCCGTGATCTGTCCTCTTATATGGATAGTCTTACTTTTGACGAAGAAACTTTTTTTGAAACAGAAAAAAGACTGGATCTGGTCAATAATCTGAAGGCAAAGTATGGACAGACGATCCAGGAAATTTTGTCTTATCAGAAGGAACAGCAGAAAAAATTAGAAAAACTTCAAAGATTCGAAAGAAAATTTCCGGTTACTGAAAGAAAAACTTATGCAGGCAGAAAAGATTCTTGAGGAAGCTTCGTATGAACTTTCAGAAATCCGGAAAAAATACAGTAAACAGCTGGATGAAAAGATTATCGAAGGATTGAAGGAACTGAATTTTGAGGATGTGGATTTTTCTATCCGTTTTGACCGCAGAAAAAATTATACAGATAATGGTTATGATTCGGTGGAATATGAGATTTCCACAAATCCAGGTGAGAGCAGAAAACCGCTGGGACAGATCGTATCCGGTGGTGAGCTTTCCAGAATCATGCTTGCCATCAAAGCAATCCTTGCAGATAAAGATCAGATTGATACACTGATCTTCGATGAGATCGATACAGGGATCAGTGGGCGTACTGCACAGAAGGTTTCTGAAAAAATGGCAGTGATCGGACAGCACAGGCAGGTGCTTTGTATCACACATCTTCCACAGATCGCCGCAATGGCAGATACCCATTTTGAGATCGAGAAACATGTAGAGGGAACTGAAACCATCACCCAGATCCATCCTCTGGAAGGAGAGAAATCTGTCCGTGAGCTTGCCAGACTTCTGGGCGGTGCCCAGATCACTCCAGCTGTTCTTGGAAATGCAAGAGAGATGAAGGAATTGGCACAGCAACAAAAAAATACAAGACTGAAATAATTTATACGTTACATACTAAGAGAGGACGGCCGAAAGGTCAGTCCTCTTTTTTAACCGAATCAAGTAAGTCCCCTGCTTCAATTGCGAAAAGCAATAAGCAGTGGAGGGGATTTGCTTGTATCAGAAAATTACAAAGGATGTGACGTAAGATGAACAGAAAAAGAAAATACCGATGTTTGCTACTTGTATTTCTTGCGCTAGATCTGATTCTGATGGGATGGCTGGGATACCGGCTTCTGGACAGGAAGATCCCGGATCAGATCCTGGTGGATCATGAGGACAGCCGGGAAGTAGCTAGTATTCTTAAGCGACCTTTTATCAGCTTGATGATGCTATTACAGTTTCAGGGAAAGACAGCTATAAGTTACACTGCAGACTCCTGGGAGTGATTCCTTTTAAGGATGTGAAAGTGAAAAATATAACTGCGAAAGAAGTATATGCAAGCGGAGATGCAGTAGGCATTTATATGCAGACGAAAGGAGTTCTGATCATTGATACAGGCGAGATCCTTTCGGAAAGTGGCGAGATGGAAGAACCGGCCCGGGACATTGTAAAGCCGGGAGATTATATTGTGGCTTTTGATCAGAACCGGATCCAGTGTAAGCAGGATCTTCTGGAGGATATGGCAGATCTTTGCGGAGGATCTGTGACGCTGAAAGTCCGCCGGGGAAAAGAGACGATTCCCCTGTCCCTGACTCCGGTGAAAGATGAGAAAGGAAAATACAAGCTTGGGATCTGGGTGAGGGACGATACACAGGGAATCGGAACTCTGACTTATGTGGATGAAAATGGAGAGTTCGGTGCTCTTGGTCACGGGATCAGCGATGTGGATACCGGCGAACTTTAAGCATCGCAGATGGAAATCTTTACAATGCCCAGATCCTGGGGATTCGGAAAGGAGAAAAGGGAAATCCCGGAGAACTATCCGGTCTGATCCGATACGAAGCCGGTAATATTCTGGGTGAGATTTCCAAAAACAGTAAAAACGGTATTTTTGGAACTGTGGATGCTGACCAGGTGAAAAATCTGGATCTGAAGAAGCTTCCTGTAGGTTACAAACAGGATCTGAAAATTGGACCCGCATCTGTTCTCTGCTGCACAGACGGCGAAGTAAAAGAATATGCCGCAGAGATCACCAGGATCGATATGAACCATGAGGATTCTAATAAAAGCTTCGTGATCCAGATCACAGATAAGGAACTCCTGGAAAAAACAGGTGGGATCGTTCAGGGAATGTCTGGAAGTCCTGTGCTCCAGAATGGAAAACTCTTTGGTGCCGTGACTCATGTATTCGTGCAGGATTCTACCGGCGGATATGGGATTTTTATTGAAAATATGACAGGCAATGCATAATCTGCAGTTGAGGAAAGAGGCACAAAAAAACATGGAAAAAAGTCCGGGAAAAGTGCCTCTTTTTATATGGGGAAAAATGCCGGATACAGATTGAAATACCTGCATTTTGGTGAATTTTGTGATATATAAGAGAAAAAAATGTCGAAAAATATCGTACGAAAGTGTGATAAAATAACTACTTTTATCTTGATTTTACTACGGGATTTCTACTATAATAATTTTGTCGCCAGCAAGGGGAAAGCGCAGGCAGCTAACAGTGTCGGTTACTGCGTGGTGACGGGGGGTATGTCTGGAAACCCAAGGAGATAGAAGTTAGGAGGGTCCTCATGGACAAATTAAATGTTGCAATTGCTGATGATAACGCGAAAATGACAGACATGCTCGGTCAGATGATCGAAGAAGATAAAGACCTTGAACTGGTCGGAAAAGCACACAACGGAGAAGAAATCTGTAACATAATCAAAGATAAGGAGCCGGATGTGGTAATTCTCGACATCATTATGCCGAAGATGGACGGTCTTTCCGTTATGGAGAAATTTTCCCATAACGCAAATGTCAAAAAAGTTCCAGTGTTTATCGTATTATCTGCAATTGGACAGGAGAGGATTACAGAGGATGCATTCAGTCTTGGAGCAGACTATTATGTTTTGAAGCCTTTTGACAACACTACACTTTTAAACCGGATCAAACATATTCGGAAGATCGGGGACAGAAGAGTGCGGGAGATTGCAAGGCCAGGTATCACAGAAACCAAAAAGCCTCAGCCGGAGAGGAATCTGGAAACCGATGTGACGAATATCATTCATGAGATCGGAGTTCCGGCACACATCAAAGGTATCAGTATTTAAGGGATGCGATCATTTTGTCTGTCAATGACATAGAAATGCTCAATTCCATTACCAAGGTATTATATCCAACCATTGCGAAACGCCATCAGACAACACCGAGCAGAGTGGAGCGGGCGATCCGACATGCGATCGAGGTGGCATGGAGCCGGGGAAAGATGGATACCATTGATGAATTGTTTGGATATACTGTAAGCACCGGAAAAGGGAAACCCACGAATTCTGAATTTATAGCACTGATCGCAGATAAAATCAGACTGGAATATAAAAATCGGTCTTTAAATTAGATGAATTTTGGAGTATAATCATAAATAAAAACGGGTGTACCAGGGAGGGGAATACAGATGAAAAAAATTCTGTTTGCTACATCAGAAGCAGTACCTTTTATCAAAACAGGAGGACTCGCTGATGTTGCCGGCTCACTGCCTAAGTGCTTTGACAAAAAATATTTTGATATCCGCGTGATCTTACCTAAATATGCCTGCATGAAACAGGAATGGAAAGACAAAATGGAGTATGTGACCCATTTTTATATGGATCTGGGATTTAAGAACTGCTATGTAGGTATTATGCAGATGCAGTATGACGGCATCCAGTTTTACTTCATCGACAATGAATATTATTTCAGCGGTCCGAAACCATATGACAGTGCACCATGGGATCTTGAGAAATTTGCTTTCTTTTCCAAAGCTGTGTTATCGGTTCTTCCAGTGATCGGATTCAGACCGGATATCATTCACTGTCATGACTGGCAGACAGGACTTGTTCCGGTTTACCTTCACGATTCTTTCCAGGAGAATGAATTCTTCCGTGGAATCAAGACTGTTATGACAATACATAACCTGAAATTTCAGGGTGTATGGGATGTTAAGACTGTTAAGGATATCACAGGCCTTTCCGATTACTACTTTGCACCGGATAAACTGGAAGCATACAAGGACGCAAACTTCCTGAAGGGCGGTATGGTATTTGCAGATGCCATTACCACAGTAAGTAATACCTATGCAGAAGAAATCAAGACACCGTTTTATGGTGAGAAGCTGGACGGACTTCTCAATGCGAGAGCCAACAGCCTGCGCGGTATTGTAAATGGTATTGATTACAATGAATTCAATCCGGAGACAGATCCGAATATCACCAGAAACTACAATGCAAAGAACTTCCGCAAAGAGAAGATCAAGAATAAGATACAGCTTCAGAAAGATCTTGGACTTGAGCAGGATCCGAAAGCTATGATGATCGGCATTGTATCCCGTCTGACAGACCAGAAGGGATTTGATCTGATTGCTTATATCATGGATGAACTGTGTCAGGATGCGGTACAGATCGTTGCGCTTGGTACCGGTGAGGAACGTTATGAGAATATGTTCCGTCATTTGACTGGAAGTATCATGGTAAGGTTTCCGCACAGATCTATTATGATGAAGCAATGTCTCACAGAATTTATGCAGCATCTGACGCATTTCTGATGCCATCACTGTTCGAACCATGTGGCTTGAGCCAGTTGATGAGCCTTCGTTATGGAACCCTTCCGATCGTCAGAGAGACCGGTGGTCTGAAGGATACAGTTGTCCCGTACAATGAATTCGAGGGAACCGGAACAGGATTCTCCTTCGTAAATTATAATGCACATGAAATGCTTGCTACGATCCGTTATGCAGAGAGTGTATATTATGACAAGAAACGTGAATGGAATAAAATGGTAGACCGCGCGATGGCTGCAGATTTTTTCCTGGAATAATTCCGCACGTCAGTATGAGGAAATGTACAATTGGTTAATTGGTGAGTAAGGATTCACCGAAGCGGTTCAAAGCAATAAAAAAGCACAGACGACAATAATATGTCGTCTGTGCTTTTTTGAGTACGAGAATATACATGCATGTTATCGTATGTCTGCAAGAAAAGATGAAGGTGCTTGTTTATCAAATACGAATTGCACTAAAATGAGAAAATAATTAAAAGTTAATGATAAATAACTTTTGAATTAACATTATTTATACGAAACTTATCAGATTAATCAGTTATTGTCAAACAACTTAAATTGTGTTACATTTATACCAGTGGATAATACAGATGTATGTATTGACCATGTAAATTGTACTTATGATGAGGTGACAATATGACACTGGACAAATTAAAGACTGGAGAATGTGGCAGAATCATCAGTGTTCGTGGCGAGGGGGAGCTGAGACATCATCTTCTGGATATGGGGCTTACACCGGGGACAGAAGTGTCTCTTCGTAAAACAGCTCCTATGGGAGATCCGGTACAGCTTGTGCTGCGCGGATATGAGCTGACATTGCGGTTGGCGGAAGCTGCAAAGATTGAGATCGTATCAATCGAATCCATGACGGAGACGAAGAAAGAAAATGAACGGCATCAGCCGATTGCTCATCCTGGTGTGGGAGAACTTGGAAAGGCTCGAGATTATCGTAAGAACCGGATCGGTGATACGATTCCCAAGGGGGAACCGATCACGTTTGCACTGGCAGGTAATCAGAATTGTGGAAAGACAACTCTTTTTAACCAGTTGACAGGTTCCAATCAGCATGTTGGTAACTTTCCGGGTGTAACTGTTGACAAGAAAGAAGGAAGCATCCGGAGGCATCCGGAGGCAACGGTAACGGATCTTCCTGGAATCTATTCACTTTCCCCGTATTCCAGCGAGGAGATCGTAACAAGAGATTTTCTGCTGAATGAGAAGCCGACAGGAATCAATTAATATTGTAGATGCTTCCAATATTGAGAGAAATCTTTATCTTACCATGCAGCTAATGGAGCTTGGAATCCCAATGGTGCTGGCCTTAAATATGATGGATGAGGTAAGGCAAATGGAGGCTCTGTTCGGATCAATGAACTGGAGGAGATTTTAGGAATTCCGGTTGTACCTATTTCAGCAGCGAAGAATGAAGGAATTGATGAGCTGATCGATCATGCAGTCCATGTTGCAAGATACAGAGAAGCACCGGAAGAATTGATTTCTGTACTGACAATCAGTCACCGAAGGATCCGGTAGGTGCACTTCACAGATGTATCCATGCAGCCGTTCATCTGATCGAACCCTATGCAAAAAAAGCAGGACTTCCTGTACGCTTTGCAGCTACGAAGATCGTAGAGAAAGATTCTCTGATCGAAAAACGTCTGGCTTTGCCTGAAGGTGAAAAAAAGGTTCTTGATGGTCTGGTACATGTTATGGAGAAGGATGGCGGTCTGGACCGTGAGGCAGCTCTTGCGAACATGCGCTTCAATTTTATCGAAAAGCTTTGCGAGAAAACTGTGGTAAACCGGCAGAAGCGTGAACATAAACGAAGTGTCGCCATAGATCATATCCTTACCGGAAAATATACAGCAATTCCCTGTTTTGTGGGAATTATGGCCATTGTATTTGTGATGACGTTCAATTATCTGGGAGCCTGGCTTTCAGACGGAATGAGCATGGTCGTGAACTGGGTAATTGCACTTATTGGCAGGGGACTGGAGACAGCGGGTGTCAGCTCAGTACTGCAGTCATTGGTTGTGGATGGAATTTTAAGCGGTATCGGAAGCGTGATCGGATTTCTTCCCACGATCGTTACTTTGTTTTTCTTTCTGTCAATCCTGGAAGATACCGGATATATGGCTCGTGTAGCCTTTGTTATGGACAAGCTTCTTCGAAAGATCGGACTTTCCGGAAGAAGCTTTGTGCCGATGCTGATCGGATTCGGCTGTTCGGTGCCGGCTATTATGGCAACCAGAACATTATCCAGTGAACGTGATCGGAAAATGACGATCCTGCTTACGCCGTTTATGAGCTGCAGTGCCAAGCTTCCGATCTACGGACTTCTCACCAGTGCATTTTTTCCGAAGCAGTGGAGAGGAGTTGTGATGATCAGCCTTTATTTTGCAGGAATTCTCTGTGGGATCCTGTATGCTCTGGTCCTGAAAAAGACGAAATACAGGGGAGAGCCGGTTCCGTTTGTAATGGAGCTTCCCAATTACCGGCTTCCTTCTGCAAAAAGTGTAGGACAGCTGATATGGGAAAAGGCGAAGGACTTTATCCAGAAAGCGTTTACAATTATTTTTGCGGCAACGCTGATCGTGTGGTTCCTGCAGAATTTTGATGCAGGTCTTAACCTTGTTGCCAGCACAGATCAGAGCCTTCTGGCACAGATCGGAAGCATCGTGGCACCACTTTTTGCACCGCTGGGCTTTGGTGACTGGAGAGTATCCACTGCATTGATCACTGGCTTTATGGCAAAAGAGAGTGTTGTGTCTACGCTGACAGTTCTTCTGGGCGGAAATACGGCATTGCTTCAGGATTTGTTTACGCCGTTTACTGCTTACGTATTTTTGATCTTTACCTTGCTCTATACACCCTGTGTTGCAGCTATTGCAACTGTGCGGCGGGAGATGGGAACTGTAAGAGCTGCCGCTGGTATTGTAGCAGTACAGTGTGCCACTGCATGGATCGTTGCATTTGCGGTACATGGTGTGGGAATGATGCTTGGATTATAGAAAAAATATCTTACATATGGCTTTTCACAAACTGCAGAAAACATTCTGCAGAGGTTGTGAGAGCCATATTTTTTATGGGCAATTCCAACGGATAGCTTTTCCAGTCCATTAATCGGGACAGCAACAAGTGAAGGCTGACGAAAGAACTGAAAGCTGCTTTCTGTAAGGAGACTGATCCTTCGCCAATTTCCACTGCGCTGACAATAGATTCTGCACGGGCAGTACGCAGAAGCTGAGGGTGGATCCCTGCATTATGAAAACTTTGCATACAGAAACGGTAAATGGAAGTGTGCGGAGGCATCAGGATAAAAGTCTCTTTTTTCAGTTCAGAAAGAGTGACCGATTTTTTGGACGCAGAAGGATGAGCTTCAGGAAAAACAGCAACCAGACGGTCTTCTGTGAGAGCGTGAAAGTATAGAGCTCCGGGTCTATCATATGTTTTCGTACAAAGATCAGATTTAAAAAATGTCTTTTTCAAGACCGGAGAGAAGTTCTTCGTCTTCCACCTCCTTCAGAGAAAAGGAAAGCTCCGGGTGTGTATCACAAAAACTGTGTATCACAGAAGTAAGATGGTACTGAGAAAGAAAAGGAAGTGTTCCAATATGAAGTGCCTGGAGCTTACTATCCTTAAATGGTACACTGCTTCCAGAGAACGATGATACTGTCTGGAAATCTTAAGTGCTTCTTTGTAAAAAAACTCTCCCTCAGGAGTAAGCACAGCAGTACGCTTGCTGCGGTCCCATAAGGTAAGCTCCAGTTCTTTTCCAGTTTCATGATCTGCTTGGAAAGGGAGGACTGGGAGATATGCATAGCTTCTGCAGCATCAAAAAAAGTCCGGGATTGAGCTGTACAGATAAAATAGTCGATCTGTTCAAGAGTCATGGTAACACCTGCCTTTTAGAAAATAGTGACGAATCATTCCATATTGGAAACAATTATATCATAGAAAGAATTGATTCACCATATTAAAAAGAGATAAAATAATATGAAAAAATAAAGATAATGCAGGAGGTTTTTATGGCAGAAAAAGTAAGAGATCTGAGAAGTGCCCTGGCACTTCTGGAGCAGATGCCGAACCAGCTGATCGAAACAGAGGTGGAAGTTGATCCGATGGCAGAGCTTGCAGGGGTATATCGTTATGTAGGAGCCGGTGGAACGGTGAAGCGTCCTACAAAGGAAGGGCCTGCCATGATCTTTAATCGTATAAAAGGACACCCGGATGCAAGGGTCGCTATCGGTCTTCTGGCAAGCAGAAAAAGAGTTGCTGCTTTACTTGACACTCAGCCGGAAAATCTTGGAAAGATGCTCTGCAAAAGCGTGGAGAATCCAATTCCACCGGTAGATATTGAAGGAGATGCACCGTGTCAGCAGGTGGTGCATAAGGCTGCAGATCCGGATTTTGACCTTTATAAATTGGTTCCTGCGCCAACGAATACGCCAGATGATGCGGGCCCGTATATCACACTTGGCATGTGCTACGCCACACATCCGGATACAGGAGTTCACGATGTGACCATTCACCGTCTATGCATTCAGGGAAAAGATGAGCTTTCCATTTTCTTTACACCTGGTGCCAGACATATCGGAGCAATGGCAGAGCGTGCTGAGGAGCTGGGACAAAGGCTGCCGATTTCTATCAGTATCGGAGTTGATCCTGCTATTGAGATCGGTTCCTGTTTTGAGCCGCCTACAACACCACTGGGGTATGATGAGCTGTCTGTAGCCGGCGCACTGCGCAAAGAGCCGGTGGAACTCTGTAAATGTTTAACCGTTAACGAGCGTGCCATCGCCAATTGCGGAATACGTGATCGAGGGAGAAGTAATCCCAGG
>ENA-OQER01001319-OQER01001319.1-human-gut-metagenome-genome-assembly--contig:-NODE-1319-length-12219-cov-1.741234_pt1 | contig 12219 bp, 15 predicted proteins | sample MGYA00242797_ERZ504639 | MGnify/ENA primary metagenome ERZ504639 (study PRJEB26092, sample SAMD00036306) | human gut metagenome | host: Homo sapiens | study: EMG produced TPA metagenomics assembly of...
CTTTCATACCATCTACCACATGACCGTCCAGGATGAATTCTCCCTTTGTTGCACGGTCCAGGCAGCCCACGATATTCATAAGCGTGGACTTTCCGGAACCGGACGGACCCATGATCGCCAGATATTCTCCTTTTTCTACCTGGAGATTGATATCCTTCAAGACCGGAACAACCATGCTGCCCTGAATATAGTCTTTATATATATGTTTCAATTCCAATATCACTGTCTTTTCCTCCAATGCCGCATTATTCTGCACTTGCAGGACGATCTCCGGTTTCTGCTGCCCCGTCCGGCATGCTGCCTGCACTGTCATCTGCACTGTCGTCCGGATAATCTTCTTCATCCGGCATATTATCATCCGCACTGTTTATCATATCGGATGCACTTCCGGCCTCCTTTGGCATAACATCCTCGTCAGATCCTCCTATGATCTCTCCATCATCAGATCCGTTCATAACATTCGAATCCACACCATCATCCATACTTCCATCAGAGCCATCATCGCTGTTTCCATATATATCTTCGATATTTTTTGTTACTTTTTCGCCCTCTGTGATGGAATCTTCCGGGTAAGCGATATAATCATCCTCCGTCAGACCGTCCGTGATCTGATACTGATCAAGTTTTTCATCATATTCGCCAAGCGTTACTTTGCGTTTTTCGATCTTATCGTGCCTGCCGGCTGCCCAGACGTAGGATCCTGTCCGTCTTCCTGGATGATATAATAGCTTGTCAGCCACAGGCCTTCTCTGTTTTCTGTCTGGCCTTCGTCTTTTCCACATAAACATGCTGTCCGAGCATCAGGTCACTGTCATCCTCCAGATCAATGTAAAACGGATAGTTGCTGGAACTTGTCGTATCACTTGAAGAAGAGCTGCTCATATAATAGCCGCTGTCGCTGTTTTCCTCCGGATGCTCCAGATCGATCGTGCTTACGGTACCTTTCCAGGTCTGATTTTCGTCTACACGGGAATGTACGATCACGGCATCACCTTCATTTAAGGAAGTACGGTTCTGTTCATTTATCGTACCTTTGATGCGGTAATGTCCGGTCGATAAAAGCGTCATATACGCATTGGAATCATCCGAAGAAGAGCCGGAATATCCGGCACTGTCATCACTGGAATCGTTGATGGATTTTACGACTCCGTTGATCTCACTTGTCACTTCTGCTTCCTGAATGCTCTTTTTAAGCTGCTCGATCTCCTGCTGCGTGCTTTTCAGCTCGTATTCGCTCTTTTTCTGGTTGTTCTGGGCAGACTGGATACGCACAGTATAATCCAGCTGATCTTCGCTGGACGCATTTGCTTTTTCTTTCTGAAGTGTTGCAACATTTGATTTGTAAGTTTCGATATCCATCTTAATACGGTCGATCTCGATCTCTTTGCTAGAAAGGTTCTCCTCCGCTTCTGATGTATCATAAATAAAAAGCTTCTGGCCTTTTTTGACCTCATCGCCTTCTTTTACATAACATTCTTTTACCTTTTTGTCGGATGACTGTTTGATCGTCACCGTTTTCTGCGGCTCCACCACACCTGCGAAACGGTTCAGCTGTCCGGTACCGCTTCCAAGTCCCATGATCGATGTCACAGAATCCACATACACCAGATCTCCACTGTCTGAAGAACCGGATGAATGTCCCTTCAGAAAAACAAATCCAAGATTGCCGCAACAAGGATCACGCCTGCCGCAGTCCCCCCTATGATCAATTTCTTTTATTCATATTTACCTCCTGCCTCTGATTTATAAACAGATATTTCTCTGACCCGTACAGTATAACACATTCCCTTTTTATTGAATACTTAATTTTCTTTTAAAGTTTGAACGTTCTGTATTCACACTTCACTTTGCCATCAAAAAGGCTCCCGCATATGCAGGAGCCTTCCGGATATTTTATTCGATTTTTTAGATCAGCGGATATTTCTCCGTCAGACCTTTCACCAGAGCTTTTGCCCGTTTTGCAGCATTTTCTTCCTCTTTCAGCACGATGGCAATCGCTTCTGCGATCACATCCATGTCTTCGGTATTCATGCCTCTTGAGGTGACAGCTGCCGTTCCAAGTCGGACACCGCTTGTCACAAAAGCGGATTTCGGATCGTTTGGTATGGTATTTTTATTGCAGGTGATGTTGACCTCATCCAGCAGATTTTCTGCTTCTTTTCCGGTCTTTCCAAGGTTGGTCAGATCCACCAGCATCAGATGATTTTCCGTCTTTCCGGAAACAATGCGGATGCCGCGTTTTGTAAGGCCGCTGCAAAGTGCCTGAGCATTGTCAATAACACCCTGAGCATATATCTTGAAATCATCTGACAGTGCTTCTTTAAAGCAGACAGCTTTTGCTGCAATCACATGCATCAGCGGTCCACCTGTGGTGCCAGGGAAAATAGCTTTGTTAAAGTTAAATTTCTTTGCTGTTTCTTCGCTCGAGAGGATCAGACCGCCTCTTGGTCCACGCAGCGTTTTGTGTGTTGTAGTCGTTGTCACATCCGCATACGGGATCGGGCTTGGATGGAGTCCTGCTGCCACAAGTCCTGCGATATGTGCCATATCGACCATCAGATACGCACCGACTTCATCGGCGATCTCGCGGAACTTCTTGAAATCGATGATCCTTGCATAGGCACTGGCACCGGCTACGATCAGTTTCGGATGACATTCGTTTGCGATCCTTCTGACTTCTTCGTAATCGATCACGCCGTCATCGTTTACGCCATACGGTACAACGTTAAAATATGCACCGGAAAAATTTGCTGGGCTTCCGTGTGTCAGATGTCCGCCGTGTGCAAGTTCATGCCCATCACGGTATCTCCCGGCTTTAACATAGCAAAAAAAGACTGCCATATTTGCCTGTGCTCCGGAATGTGGCTGTACATTGGCATAGGTGCATCCAAACAGTTCTTTGGCACGGTCAATGGCAAGCTGCTCTACCTCATCCACACACTGACACCCGCCATAATAACGTTTGCCAGGATATCCTTCTGCATATTTATTTGTCAATGGGCTGCCCATGGCTGCCATGACAGCTTTGCTTACCCAGTTTTCGGAAGCGATCAGCTCAATGTGACTGTTCTGACGTTCCTCTTCTTTGACGATACAGGATGCGATTTCCGGGTCTACGGATTTTACTTCATCTAACGAATACATATCTGATCCTCTCTTTCTGAAGTTTTATTCATTTGCAAGTTTGTTTAAATATATATAACTTTTGCAAAATGTCAAGATGTTTGACAATACCTTTGATATCGGATAAAATAAATTTAAATTTGCTATAAGGAGGACGCTATGAACCGGAAATATTTTTCTGCCTCTCTGCTCCTGATCTTTTTGCTTCTGGTCATGCCTTTTTCGCTCGGCGGATGTTCCAAGGACTCTCCGAAACGTGCTGTCAAAAAGGAACTAAACCTGATCAAAGAGCTGGATGAGAGCACGATCAAGGCTTTTGTTTCCTATGAGGATATGATGAGTTCCCATTCTTCCAGCAGCGATGTCGGAATCGAGACAACTGAAGCGGTAAAACGGTTCTTTCAGAATTTCGATTATAAGATAAAGAGTTCTTCCGTGGAGGATAAGAAAGCGACGGTGCACGTAGAGATCACCAATCTGGATATGCGTGCCCTCGCAAAGGATATCTGTCTGGCTCTCGTCAAGAAAGGTACGGGCAGCGGCTCATCGGAAAATATGACGCTGAACTCTTATTTTGCACTGCTTGGCGATGTTTTATCCGAAAACACCTATGATCTGGTGACCACCGAAGCGGATATTAAGCTTCTGAAAACGGAGGATGGCTGGATGATCCAGAACACGGATCAGCTGGAGGATGATCTGGTCAGCGGTTTTATCACCTATCTGAAAGATCCATATCTGGTCACACCGGAAGAGATCATTAACGTTGTCATGGAAGGGCTGAAAGAAAAGTCCCCGGATCAATGGAAATCTTATCTGAACATGCATGATATTTTTGCCACGTACAGCAAGGACTACGAGAAAGTGGACAATGCTCTTGCCGAACAATTAAGTAAATGTATCTCTTATAAAATCCTGTCGGTTCAGGAAGACCAGGCAGAAAAATCTGCCACGGCAATACTTTCCATCACCAGCCTGGATATGGAGCGTGTATTAAAACATTATCAGGATCTTCTGATACACTATGCGGCTACCTCAAAGTCACTCCGTGCCTCTTCCAGTGAGCTTGCCGATGAAACAGCCGCTCTGCTTGCACAGGCACTGACGGAAAACACCGACACGACGGATACCGAAGTGACGATCCATTTTACAAACAACGGCTCTTCCTGGGAAATCCAGCTGAACGAAGATTTCACCAATGCACTTCTTGGAAATGCCGGAGCTGCCATTCAGGCTTTTCAAAATGGATCCGTTGATGTTTCTGACAGTGTGTCGGATACAGAACAGTAAAAACCGACTCAGCGAACGAACGGTCATCCTGGTCGGAGATTGCGATCCGAATAAGATAAAAATCCCGGATTTCTGAATTTCTTCAGTTATCCGGGATTTTCTATTATCCTGTCTTTTTATTTTTCTTCTTTTTCTTCTTTTTTCTCGATTTCAAGACCAAGCTCTTCCAGCTGCTTCGGATCTACTTCATCCGGTGCCTGCATCATCAGGCAGGAAGCATCTTTTACTTTCGGGAAGGCCATAACTTCACGGATGCTGTCTTCTCCTGCCATCAGCATGATCAGACGATCCAGTCCGTATGCCAGTCCTGCGTGTGGCGGTACTCCATATTTGAATGCATCCAGAAGGAATCCGAACTGTTTCTGTGCCTGTTCCGGCGTAAATCCAAGTACTTCGAACATCTTGGACTGAATATCATCCTGGTGGATTCGGATACTTCCGCCACCGATCTCATTTCCGTTCAGTACGATATCGTATGCCTGAGCACGTACTGCTCCCGGATCGCTGTCGATCTTATCGAGGTCTTCTTCCATCGGCATGGTAAACGGATGATGCATGGCAACGAAACGATTTTGTTCTTCGGACCACTCAAGCAGTGGGAACTCCGTAACCCACAGGAAACGGAAATCGTCTTTTTCAGCAGATCCAGACTCTTTGCCAGATGCAGACGCAGTGCACCGAGCACATCCCAAACAACTTTTTTCTTGTCCGCAGCAAACAGCAGTAAGTCTCCCGGTTCTCCGTCCATTGCTTTTACCAGTTCTTTTAACTGTTCTTCTTCGAAGAATTTGCAAAAGAAGATTTGTAAGTTCCGTCTTCATTGACTGCCAGATATGCCAGTCCTTTGGCACCATAAGTCTTTGCTACTTCTACCAGTGCATCAATCTTCTTTCTCGGCATATGTCCCTGTCCTTTGGCATTGATACCGCGAACGGTTCCGCCGTTTTCCAGTGCTCCGGTAAATACACCGAATCCGCAGCCTTTTACGACGTCCGATACGTCCTGCAGTTCCATGCCGAAACGGATATCCGGTTTGTCAGAGCCGAAACGTCCATGGCTTCCTGCCAGGTCATACGCTGGATCGGCAGCTGTACATCCACGCCGATCTCTTTAAAAATGTATTTCAGGAGACGCTCATTGACATCAATGACATCGTCGATATCAACAAAGGAAAGCTCCATATCGATCTGTGTGAACTCCGGCTGACGGTCTGCTCTTAAGTCCTCGTCACGGAAACATTTTGCGATCTGGAAATAGCGGTCGTATCCGGAACACATAAGCAGCTGTTTGAGCAGCTGCGGTGACTGCGGCAGTGCATAGAAGCTGCCCGGATGTACACGGCTTGGTACGAGGTAGTCTCTTGCACCTTCCGGAGTACTCTTGATCAGGATCGGTGTTTCGATCTCCAGAAATCCTTCTGCATCCATAAAGCGACGGATCGCTGTTGCTACTTTGCTTCGAAGCAGCAGGTTTCTTTGCAGGTTCGGACGACGCAGATCCAGATAACGATATTTCAGACGAAGTTCATCTCTTGTCTGGATATGCTCTTCGATCGGAAACGGCGGTGTCTCGGACTCGGAAAGAATACGCAGACTCTCTGCTCTTACTTCCAGCTCGCCGGTTGCAAGATTTTCGTTTACTGCTCCGCCGCGTTTTTCCAGTTTACCGGTTACGGCAATGACAAACTCACTTCTCAGCTTGCCGGCTTTTTCATATCCTTCGGTTCCGATATCATTCTCATCAAAAACAATCTGTAACAGACCGCTTCTGTCTCTTAAATCAATAAAGATCATACCACCAAGATTTCTTCTTTTCTGTACCCAGCCCATGACAGTTACTTCGCTGCCGATCGCTGCGTTTACGACTTCTGCACATCTGTGGCTTCTGTGCAGGCCTTTCATTGATTCAGCCATTTGCTTTTGTCCTCCTTTATTTGATGCCGTCACAGAAAAAATTCTTTGAATTCTGTGTAGCCTTCTGCCGTCATCTGTTCCTTCTGGAATTTTTTATTTTTCTTCATCATATTGACGCTTACGATGCTGCCATTCTTGCGTTCTTCTGCGGCTTCTTTGAAAATTGCAGCCAGCTTGTCACCCGGCATATTTTTCTCAATCAGATATGCTTTCTTACCTGCATTGCTCGGAACCTGATAATCACGCTCCAGAAGCAGCATGACAATACGTTCAAATCCGATGGAGAATCCGCATGCCACAGGTCTTCTGACCGGTGAATTTGCCGATCATTTCATCGTAGCGGCCGCCGCCTCCGACGGAACCTCCGAATCCATCAATGCTGATCTCGAAGATCGGTCCGGTATAGTAGGACATACCGCGAACGAGGGTCGGATCGAACATGATCTGGAATTTTGCTGTCTTGACAGTGTCAACACTCTGGATGATCGTCTCCAGTTCTTCTGCGATCTTCTGATCCAGGAAGCCTTCCAGAAGTTCTTTTAAGCGGCGTACACCGTTTATATCTTCGGTCACCTCATCAAACAGGGACAGGTACTTGTCGATGCTCTCTTTTGCAAATCCTTCTTTTTTCCAGCTCTTTCTGCCACGCCTTTCTTTGCCGATCTTGTCCATTTATCAAGAATGATAAAGACGGTATCATAGCTTTCTTCCGGGAAACCGCTGCATGCTGCCATGTTTTTAAGATCCTGCGGTCGTTGATGCGGATCGTAAAGTTTTCAAAGTCCAGTTTGCCGACCAGCGTGGAAGTTGCCAGGATCAGCTCGATCTCTGCCAGGATCGTCGGCTCGCCGAGAATATCGATATCACACTGCATGAACTGGCGGTAACGGCCTCTCTGCGGTCTGTCTGCACGCCATACATTTCCCATCTGCAGTGCTTTGAACGGACTTGGCAGATTGTTTGCATTGTTTGCATAATATCTGGACAGCGGAACAGTCAGGTCGTACCGTAGTCCGCCGTCGACCAGATCCATCTCGGTTTCGGCCGTGTCGATCTTCAGTTTTTCGCCTCTTTTTAAAATCTTAAAGATCAGTTTTTCGTTTTCTCCGCCCTGCTTGCTGGAGAGGTTCTCGATGTGCTCCACGCAAGGTGTCTCGATGGAAGAAAATCCAAACGTTCCGTAAGTATCTTTGATCATACGGATCACGTAATCGCGGATCTCCATCTCGCGTGGTGTAATATCTTTCATGCCGGTTACCGGCTTCTTCTTCATTGCCATAAAGTATCCTCCTCTAAATCCCATTTCATCTGTTCACATGTCCGAAGCCTTTCACAGATGACCTCATCATGAATGATCTCCAGAAAACACAAAAAACAGTTTCAGGTCAAAATTTTTTATTTCTTCAAATCATAATGGCAACCGCCTTTTCCCATGAAAAAGCCTCTGCGGTACGGTCGATCGGAGATCAGTGCCGCAAACACATCACAGATCCGAAGGATCCTCGCCCCAATGGGGATCTCATCTTCCTTCAGGTTCGATGGGAAACCGCTGCCGTCATAATTTTCGTGATGATATAAAATGCTTTTTATGATAAAATCCGAATAATGATTTTGCGATGTGATCGCATATCCCAGTGTCGGATGAAGCCTTACATACTTGATCTCCTCGATCGTAAGCGGCTTCTGTCCTTTTTGATACACATATTTTGCCATCTCAAGTTTCCCGATGTCATGCAGAAGTCCTGCGATCGACAGTTCGTGGCACTGTTCTTCTGACAGTCCCGCCTTTCTTGCAAGCTCTCCGGCCAGAATACTGACCATCATCCCATGCTGCAGTTCTTTGCTCAGGCTGAACTGTATGATATTATACCCGGTTTTTTTCATAGTCACAATAACCCTGTTTCTTACGTTCTATCATTTCATCGATCCGCTCGATATAGTTTTTAATATCCTTTACATTTTCCGCACGCTCAATACGGTCATTCATCACAAACTTGGTCGAAGCACCGGCTCCAAGTGCCAGGATCGACTGCTTCTCTTCCATGATCAGGATATTGTAAATGCCTTCTTTTTCCGGTTTTGCATATCCGACATTCTCAAAATTGCCCTTCATATTCTTCTGGCGGTAGAGATAATATGGGAACATACCGGCTTTTGCCGCATACTGCTCCGTCATCTCCATGATCCTCTGATTGTTTGTGAAAGTCATCTCTTTATATTCATCTTTAAACAGGTTGAGACGTGCCGCACGTTTGATGGCCAGAGAATGTACAGTGATGCTGTCCGGATCAAGAGATAACACCTCCTGCATGGTGTGCTCCACCTCTTCGATGCCTTCTCCCGGAAGTCCTACGATCAGATCCATGTTGATATTGTCAAACCCAAGCTCTCTGGCATCGGCAAATGCCTTTCGGATGTCTTCCACCGTATGCCGTCTTCCAATGATATCCAGCGTCTTCTGGTTCATCGTCTGCGGATTGATGGAAATCCTGGTCACCGGATGCTTTCGGATCACAGCCAGCTTCTCCCATGTGATACTGTCCGGTCTGCCCGCTTCCACAGTATACTCTTTTATGTGGCTGATATCAAAACATTTTTCCACTTCAGACAATAAACGCTCCAGCTGATGCGGCTCCAGCGTGGTCGGCGTGCCTCCTCCGATATAGATCGTATCCAGGACCTGACCGGCCCACATACTCGCCGTTTCCCGGATTTCATGGCAAAGTGCATCCAGATAATCATCGACCTTATTTTTCCACACTTTTAACGGACTGGAACTGAACGAACAGTATGCACAGATCGTTGGGCAGAATGGAATCCCGATGTAAAGGCTGTATCCGTTTTTATAGTCAATATCCTCCAGGATATGAGTTCTCTGTTGGCAATTAAAACAGCCAGTGCCGTTTTTTCCCTGCTGACCAGATACTGCTCCCTCATGATCTTTGCCGTCTCCACGTTAGAATGTCCGGCATCGATCAGTGCCATCGGTATTTTCGTCGGCCGCACACCGGTCAGTGTTCCCCACGGAAGTTCCTGTCCGGTTCTTTTTTTTTTGCAGCATATGGTACAGCAAAATTTTTGTCTGATTTTTCTTTCTTTCCGCCCGTGCATCTCTTCTGTGAGCCACACGCCTTCTTCCTGACGTTTCCGGTCACCGCTTACACGCTCGATGCGGATGCTTATCTTATTTTTCCCGTAAAAAAGAGAGATTTTTTCATCGTATTCCGCTGCCGGACTGTCATCGTCAGACAAAACGATCTCTTCTTCCGGATAAAACGATTTCACCAGATTGTATACATCATACTCAAAATCTCTCTTTTGGAACTGTATTGCTATCATCTGTTCTACTCATTTCATTTTTATTTGCAAACGTTCCGGTCGCACAAAGCCATGATCTACCGGACAATGTGTGCCTCGCGGAGCGTTATCTTAGTCGGAGATCGCACTCCCGCTAAGATAAATACGGGTTAAATCTTTGTTCATAGGCAATCGTCGTTATTTCCTGGTGTCCCGGATAAACGACTGTATCACCAGGCAGCTTCTTCGTCAGATACTGCACGGAACGCACGATCTGTGACATGCTGCCGGTTGGAAAATCCGTTCTCCCGACGCTGGTGCGAAACAGTGTATCCCCGGAAAACAGTACTCCTTCTTCCGACAGATAATAACAGACACCGCCTTTGTATGCCCCGGTGTCTCGATCACCTTAATCTTAAACCCTGCAAGAGTCAAAGTTTCCTTATCTCTCAGCAGACGGTCTGCACGGATCGACAGAGCAACAGCCCAGGAAGCAGAAAGATTGTAACTGCCATTTTCCAGTACTTCCTCTTCCTTCTCGCCGGCATAACACTGTACACCTTTAAAATATGCTCTTAAATCATCCACCGCACCGATATGATCAAAATGACCATGCGTGAGCAGAATCCCCTGCAATTTCAGGCCATCCGCCTCAATCTTCCGGATGATCCGCCCGGCATCATCCGCCGGATCGATCAGGATCAGTTGCTTTGTTTTCTCATTTATCACAAACCAGGTGTTGGTCTGCACCATGCCAAGCACCATCTTTTCTATTTTTATATTTCCCATAAACGCCTCCTCTGATCAGCCTGAAGTACGCTGGATATCGATCACACTCTCGATCTGACGTATCTTGGCAGTCAGGCTTGCAAGTTCTTCTTTGCCCTGTACATCAAAGGTAAGCAGGATTGTGGCAACGCCCTGTTTGTTCACACGGCAGTTCAGAGAACTCAGGTCAATCTTCCGTTCTGTAAAATCTTGGAAATATCCACAAGAAGTCCGGTACGGTTGTATCCGAAAATCTTGATCTCTACGGTGTAACGTTCGTTTTTATCCTGCTCAGATTTCTGCCATTCTGCCTCGATCAGTCTTGCCCTGTCTGTTTCTGAAAGGTTCATCACATTTACGCAGTCTGTCCTGTGAACGGAAATGCCGCGCCCCCTTGTCACAAATCCAACGATCTCATCTCCCGGAACCGGTGAACAGCATTTGGAGAAACGCACTGCCACATCATGGATGCCTTTTACGACAATGCCGTTCCCGGATTTGGCGATCCGCATCTTTTCTTTGCCCTCAGCAGCTTCCATGATATGCTCATCCGTGATCTCCTTCTGGTGCTGCTTGTTGTACTCATCCAGAAGCTTGTTAACAACCTGTCCTTCTTTCAGACCGCCATGTCCGATCGCTGCCAGTGCAGAATCCCAGTCACGAAAACCATACTTACGCATCACACTCTCCATGTAAGACGGTTTCATCAGGTCGCTTAATGTAATACTACGGCTCTTGCAGTAAGCTGCCATCAGTTCCTTACCGCGGGTGATATTGTCTTCTTTTAATTCATTGCGGAACCACTGGTTGATCTTGTTCTTTGCCTGGGCACTCTTTACGATCTTCAGCCAGTCACGGCTCGGACCTTTGGAATTCTGCGAAGTGATGATCTCGATACGGTCCCCGTTCTGGATCACATAATCGATGTTGACCAGCTTGCCGTTCGCCCTGGCACCGATCATCTTGTTTCCGACCGCACTGTGGATGCTGTATGCAAAATCGATCGGTGTGGAACCATTTGGCAGATTCTTGACGTCACCAGCCGGTGTGAAACAGTAGACACTTTCTGCAAACAGATCCAGATCGCTCTTTAAGAGACTCATAAACTCTTTGCCGTCCGACATATCCTTCTGCCATTCCAGAATCTGTCGCAGCCAGCTCAGTTTCTCTTCTTCCTGTTTGGAAACATTGACGGTTCCTCCGTTGTTTGATGCTTCTTTGTATTTCCAGTGTGCCGCAATACCATATTCTGCGGTACGATGCATCTCAAACGTACGGATCTGTATCTCAAACGGTCTTCCGCCAGGTCCGATCAGCGTCGTATGCAGAGACTGATACATGTTCGGCTTCGGCATCGCAATATAATCTTTAAAACGTCCCGGAATCGGTTTGTATTTCTCATGGATCACACCCAGTGCTGCATAACAGTCCTTGACATCATCCACAATAATACGGATTGCAAACAGATCATAGATCTGATCCAGGTTTGTTCTGGTTTACCATTTCTTGTAAATACTGAAAAATGTTTTGCCCGTCCATAACCGTAGCCTTGATACCGCGTCCTTCAGACAGGCCTCCACATCATTCATCAGTCTGTGGACATACGCATCTCTGGCAGATTTCCGGACAGCAATTTTTTCTACCAGATCATAATAGCTTCCGGCTCCAGATACTTCAATGACAGATCCTCCAGTTCGATCTTGATCTTGGAAATACCGAGCCGCTGTGCGATCGGTGCATAGATGTCCATGGTCTCACGGGCTTTTTCCTTCTGTTTCTCCGGCTTTCATATATTTCAACGTGCGCATATTGTGCAGACGGTCTGCCA
>ENA-OQER01001320-OQER01001320.1-human-gut-metagenome-genome-assembly--contig:-NODE-1320-length-12214-cov-1.780012_pt1 | contig 12214 bp, 14 predicted proteins | sample MGYA00242797_ERZ504639 | MGnify/ENA primary metagenome ERZ504639 (study PRJEB26092, sample SAMD00036306) | human gut metagenome | host: Homo sapiens | study: EMG produced TPA metagenomics assembly of...
TTTCCGTGCTTGTAGCGCATCAGCACACTTTCCACCACATTTCCGTCAGAAAGCTGAAATAAAAACTTATTCGTTGCGTCAATCTTCGAAATCTGACGCTCCAGCATTTTTACCGGAAGGATCTCATATTCCGCCTCCAGTTTTTCCCGGAGCGCTTTTGGAGAGATTCGTCATCTCTTCAAAACTGTCAGCAAGCTTTACATGCAGCCATTCATAAATCTGCTTTGCACGAAATTTCTTTTCCCCGATCTGTTCCATCTCTGCGGCCAATTGTTCATATGTATATGCGCGAATATCTTTCTTCATCCTTTTTCTATCCTTTTATTTCTTTCCGAATCTGGCAATAAAAAAGCCGTCACTTTTATGAATTCCCGGAAGCAGCTGCAGACATCCTGCTTCTTCCACACTATTCTGAAGAGTGCTGCACAGTCTGTCCGCGATCGGATCCAGTACAAATTCCGGAAATTCTTTTAAAAACCAGTGTACATTTTCTATATTTTCTGCCGGATTGATCGTACAGGTGCTGTAGATCAGCGTTCCTCCCGGCCGGACATAGGACGCAGCATTTTTCAGAATCTCCCTCTGCAGTCCTGCCAGCTCTTTGGTGCCCTGTTCGGTTGCTTTATATTTTAAATCTGTCTTTTTGCAAGAACCCCTAATCCGGAACAGGCAGATCTGCAATCACAAGATCCGCCGCATCTTTTACATCCGCATCACAGACAGTCGCATCTTTTTGTACTGCGTGAATATTCGTAAGACCGCTTCTCTCGATATTTCCGTGATCAATCCTACTTTATACAGGCTTAGATCTCTGGCTTCTACACTTCCTGTTCCCCGCAGTTTTTCTGCAACATGAAGCGCTTTTCCGCCCGGTGCCGCACAGACATCGATCACCCGATCCCCTTTCTTTGGATCTGCGAGTTCTCCCACCAGCATGGAACTGATATCCTGGACATAAAACTCTCCCTTTTGAAAACTTTCCAGCTCTGAAAGATGATCATAGTCCTGAATCCAGAACGCGTAGGACAGATATGGATGCGGCGTTACCGTAACCCCTTCCTTTTGCAGGCTTTCTTTCAGATTTTCCGGCGTTGTCTTTGCCAGATTACACCGGATCGTCACCGGTGTCTCTTCCTGGAAGGCCTGCAGCATGGATTCGATCACATCCAGATCATAAGTCTTCTTCCACAATTTTAAAATCCACTCCGGCATGGAATACACAACAGACAGCCGTTCGATCCCCTCTGCGGGATACTCTACCTGATCCAGACCTCGCGCCACATTGCGGAGCACTCCGTTTACAAATCCACGCAGGGTGCCGAATCCTTTTTTCACTGCCAGCTTTACTGCCTCGTTGCACACTGCCGAATCCGGCACGCTGTCCATATACTTCAGCTGATATACAGCACTTCTCAAAATATTGCGGATAACCGGCTTCATCTTGTTGACCTTCACTTTGGAAAACTGATTCAAAATATAATCCAGTTCGATCATGTGCTCCAGTGTTCCTTCAGTCACTCTCGTGATAAATGCGCGTTCCTTTTTCTCCAGATACTGATATTTTTCCAGGACGGCATTCAATGCAAGATGGCTGTAGACATTCTGCTGTGTCACCTCCATCAGGATTGCCAGCACCAGTTCTCTCTCTGTCACCTGTTTAGTCATCTCTTCTTCCTCCGCTTATGATCAACAGACGAAGCAGCTGCAGAATCATAGATGCGGCACTTGCCACATACGTCATCGCTGCCGCCCGCAGCACTGCCTTTGTCTGACTTAATTCTTCCGGATATAACATTCCGGATGTTTCCAAAATACGGATTGCACGGCTGGAGGCATTAAATTCTACCGGCAATGTCACGATCTGAAACAGCACTGCAGCCGAAAACAGCAAAATTCCGAGATTGATCAGCAGACTTGCTGTATTTCCATTCATGAATAATCCGATAATGATCAGCGGCCAGGCTGCCATAGAGCCGAAATTCGCAACAGGTACCAGAGCACCTCTGATCTGAAGAGGCGCATACCCTTTCGCATGCTGGATTGCATGCCCGCATTCATGCGCAGCCACACCGATGGCGGCCACCGATGCTGAGTTATAGGTTGCATCAGAAAGCCCCAGCGTCTTATTTGCCGGATTATAATGATCTGTCAGATTGCCCGGAATGTGATGTACTGTTACATCATAAATCCCGTTTGCATGCAGGATTCGCTCTGCTGCATCCTTCCCTGTCATACCGGACCGGCTCCGCACCTGTGCATATCTTCGATAGGTACTGTTGACATGCGCCGAAGCTGCCATACATATTACGGCTCCGATAATCACTAATATATAAGTAGGATCATAGTAAAAAAACATGCTCTTCCTCCAATCCTTTTATTTATGAATGAAACAACGTTCCTTCTTCGAGATGATATCCTCTTAAAAATGCATCTGTCTTCATTCTCTTCTTTCCCGGAATCTGCAATTCCTGTACGATTAAAGTTCCATCTCCTGTCTGCACAGAAAAACTGTCTTTTGTCACATCTGTAACCGTTCCCGGCTGTGCCTTCGTCTGCTCTTTTGAGACTTTTGCACTCCAGATCTTCACCACTTTATTCTCCCAGTGTGTATACGCACTCGGCCAGGAATTTAATCCCCGGATCAGTCTCTCGATTGCTTCTGCGGAAGCATTCCAATCGATGTTTCCCATTTTTTTGTTCAACATACTTGCATAATGTGTAGGAGTCTCTCCCTGTTTTTGAGGAACGATGGTTCCTTCTTCCAGTGCTTTTAATGTCTCCACGCAAAGTGCTGCTCCGGCTTTTGACAATTTATCATGAAGACTCTCTCCCGTCTCTTCTGCCGTGATCGGCACTTCGGTCTTAAGCAGCATGTCACCGGTATCCAAACCTTCATCCATCTGCATGGTGGTCACACCTGTCACATCTTCTCCGTCAATGATCGCCCACTGGATCGGTGCCGCTCCTCTATATTTCGGAAGCAGAGACGCATGTACATTGACACATCCATATGGTGTCAGTTCCAGAATTGCTTTCGGAAGAATCTGTCCGAAAGCGACCACTACGATCACATCTGCCTTATATCCTGCCAGTTCTTCCACACAGGCCGCTTCTCTTACCTTGATCGGCTGAAATACCGGGATTCCATGAGAAAGTGCCGCCTCTTTCACCGGCGGAAACTGCATCTCCTTGCCTCTTCCTTTTGGCTTATCCGGCTGCGTCACTGCCAGACACACCTCATGCCCGGCTTCAATCAGCGCTTCCAGTGTTCCCACCGAAAAATCCGGTGTTCCCATAAAAATCACACGCATCTATTCTACCTCCTCTTCCGGTGGTTCTACATCATGCAGTCCGTCCTCCACACGTTCTACATACATATGTCCTGCAAGATGATCGATCTCATGACAGAATGCTCTTGCAAGAAGACCTTCGCCTTCCAGTTCCACTTCTTCCATTTCTTCATTGAGTGCACGTACCTTCACATAATTTGGTCTTGTCACGATCCCCCCATTTGCCCGGCAGGCTTAAGCATCCCTCTTCGCCTGTCTGCTCTCCGGATGTCTCAATGATCTCCGGTTGATCAGCACGATCGGGCCTTCTCCCACATCGATCACAACGATCTGCTTCAAGACTCCCACCTGAGGTGCTGCCAGTCCCACACCATATTTTTCATACATCGTATCCAGCATATCCTCGATCAAAATTTTTGTGCGCATCGTCATCTTTGTGACCGGTTTGCACTGTTTTTCCAAAATGTCATCTCCCATGATCCTGACTTCTCTGATTGCCATAATTTCACTGTTCCCTTCTATTTATTCTTTGTTATCTTTTAAAAAACATGCATCGGATTGAAATCAAACTGGATCCGCATCTTGCGATATCCCGGATTTACTTCAATATATTGTTCCAATCCGTTCTTTATCCTCACAAGTGTATCATAATTTTCATCTTTTATGTAGATTACTTTGCGATACACATCATTAATCTTTCCGATTCCCGGACTTGCAGGTCCGATGATCTTCGCAGTTTCTTTCGGAGCAATCCGGATCGAAAACTCTTTTAAATACTTACACCCTGTCTCTAACAGCACCTCATCCTCACAGCTTACCAGAACTGCAAGCAGATTTTCTACCGGGGATATCCCATGATCTGCCGATACCGGATCTCCTCCTCATAAAACGCCTCATAATCCTGTGCTGCGGCGGTTACGATACTGTAATGCGTGGGAGTGTAGGTCTGGATCACAGCTTCTCCTTCTTTCTGCCCCCGTCCGGCTCGCCCTGCCGCCTGTGTCAAAAGCTGGAAGGTGCGCTCCCCGGAACGATAATCATCTGAATACAACGACATATCTGCCGCCAGCACACCAACTAACGTAACATTCGGAAAATCGTGTCCTTTTACGATCATCTGCGTTCCGACCAGTACATCTGCTTCTCCATTCGCAAATGCAGACAAGATTTTTTCATGGCCGTCTTTCTGTCTTGTTGTGTCCATGTCCATACGAAGAACTCTTGCCTGCGGAAACTGTGCTTTTACAATGTCTTCGATCTGCTGTGTTCCTGCCCGAAATTCTCCGATATGTCTGGAGCCGCACTCCGGGCAGACAGGTGTCCTTGGTTCTTCATATCCGCAGTAATGACAGACCATCTTTCCGTTTCTGTGATACGACAGCGAAACATCGCAGTGCGGACACTTTACCACATGGCCGCACTCTCTGCAGGAAAGAAACCCTGCATACCCTCTCCTGTTTAAAAACAACATGATCTGTTCTTGTTTTTCCAGCCGGTCTTCCATCAACTCCTGCAGATGCCGGCTTAAGATCGAACGGTTGCCTTCTTTTAACTCCTGCCTGAGATCCGCTACATAGACGCTCGCCATCTTTTGCATTCCCGAACGGTTCTTCAATTCCAGCAGGCGGTACTCCCCGTTTTTGAGCGATACATTGCTTCCAGAGACGGGGTTGCCGAGCCAAGTACTACGCTGGCATGTTCCAGATTTGCCCGCTCTATGGCAGTCTCTCTGGCATGATATCTTGGTATCTGTTCACTTTTATAAGTTGTTTCATGTTCCTCATCAATAACGATCAGCCCCAGCTCCGGAAATGGTGTAAACAAGGCGGACCGCGGGCCGATCATCACGTCGATCTCTCCCGCTTTTGCCCGCATCAACTGATCATAACGCTCTCCGGCAGACATTCTGGAATTTAAGATGGATACCCGATTTCCAAAACACCGGTAAAACCGCATCACTGTCTGATACGTCAGTGCAATCTCAGGAATCAGTACAATCGCCTGTTTTCCCTCACAGACCACCCGGCGGATCATCTCAATATAAACTTCCGTTTTTCCACTGCCGGTCACACCGTACAACAAATAAGCTGCCCGCACATCTCTGCTATACTCCTGCCAGAAGCACTCGATCGCATGCTCCTGCTCTGCCGTAAACACAAGAGCTCTTGCTCTCTGCTCTTTTTCTTTCACCGGATTTCGAAACACCTGCTCTGATTCCAGAACTGCCACCTGCTGTTCTTCCAATGCATTGACGACACTACGCGTAATATTCAGTTTTTTCGTAATCAGTTCGTATTCAATGACCGGATCCTCCAGAAGTGCTTCCAGAAGTCTTGCTCTCGCCTTCTGATTCTTCTGCTGATAATAATGCAGCTGCGCTTCTGCCCGTTCTTTGCCAAGCAGCAGACGGACATACTTTTTGATCTTGGCATTCTCTTTTTGTTTGATCGGCAATACCGTCTTGAGTGCCTGGATCATCGTTCCGCCATAATGTTCTTTCATCCATGCCGCCAGCGCGATCAGCTTCGCCTCGATCTCTACACTGTTTCTGGAAATATCTTCGATCTCCTTGACTTTGGAAAGATCATAGTCGCAAGTCTCTGAAATTCCTACCACATAGCCTTTCGTCTGCCTGTTGCCTTTCCCAAACGGAATCACAACCTCCATTCCCACATTCAGCTCTTCTTTTAACCACTCCGGAATTCGATATTGAAAGATCCGATCCAGTTTTTCATGTTTTATATCTACAATAATATCTGCAAACAATCCATTTCCCCTGCTTATTTTTTCTGTTCCTCTTCCAGTTCTGTTAAGATCTCCGCAATCAGAACCCGCTCATCCATCGGATGCTTCACACCTTCGATCTCCTGGTAATCTTCATGCCCTTTTCCTGCAAGCACGATCACATCCCCGGTCTGCCCGTGTGTGATCGCATAACGGATGGCTTCTTTCCTGTCTATGATTTCCACATACGCTCCGTCCGTCTTTTCGATTCCCACTTTGATGTCATCGATGATCGCCTGCGGCTCTTCAAATCTCGGATTATCGGAAGTGATGATCGTCAGATCTGCCAGACGGCCGGACACTTCTCCCATCTCAAAGCGTCGGTCTCTGGAACGGTTTCCACCGCATCCGAACAGACATACCAGACGTTTTGGATGATATTCTTTTAACGTGGTCAAAAGACTCTCCAGACTCATGGCATTGTGTGCATAGTCGATCATCAGAGTGAATTCATCAGACACTTTCACCATCTCGATTCTGCCCTTAACCTTCGCCTTTTTCAAAGCCGCCTGAATGTGCTCTTTCGGCACATCAAAGTGTCTGCACACTGCAATCGCTGTCAGTGAATTGTAAACACTGAATGTTCCCGGTACATCAATCTCCACATCAAAATCCATGACTCCTGCCACATGATATGCCACACCGAGATATCCCGGTCTGGACACCAGATTTACATCTTCAGCCCGCAGATCCGCCTCTTTGCAGAAACCAAATGTCTCCACTTTACATGTAGCATTTTTAAATACATCCTTAAAATACCGGTCATCTGCATTGGCAATTCCAAGCCTGCACTGCTGGAACAATAATCCTTTGCATCTTTTATAATCTTCAAAATCCTTGTGTTCATTCGGTCCGATATGATCTTTTCCAAGATTTGTGAAAATCCCGATTTCAAACGGAATCCCTGCTGTCCGGTGCAGCATCAGTCCCTGGGATGACACCTCCATGACCACGCTGTCACAGCCGGCTTCCACCATTTTGGCAAAATACTGATGAATGGTATAAGATTCCGGTGTTGTATTCGCTGCCGGGATCACTTCCTCTCCGATAATGGCCTCAATGGTTCCGATCAGTCCTACTTTATGTCCGACTCCCTCCAGAATGGATTTGATCATATAGGTCGTGGTCGTCTTTCCTTTTGTCCCTGTAATTCCAATAATGTGCAGCTTCTCTGCCGGATAGCCGAAATAAGCGGCAGAAGCAAGTGCGAGTGCGTACCTTGTGTCTTCCACACGGATCACAGTCATTCCCGCCGGTGCCTCTACATCCTGCTGCACGACACGCTTTTGCTCCTTTTTGCCACATCCAGCTACATACTGATGTCCCGTTCTGAGACAGCGCCGCTGATGCATACAAACACATGATCCTTCTTCTACTTTACGGGAGTCATTGATCAATGTTGTAATTTCGATCTTGTCACTCCCCTGTACTACTTCATATTCCAAACGTTCCAATAACTGTTTTAAATCATAACTGTTCCTCCTGATCAAAGAGATTTTCATCCCTGCATACATTCTATAGGATACCATAAAACAATCTCAGTTGCAAAAGCTGATAGAAAAAAGAGCCCGGATGAATCGGAAATCTTTTCCTTTTCATCCGGGTTTGTTATCTTCTGCAAAATAATACTGCAGATTTCCTATCTTGTAAGGTAGAACGTTACAGAAGTCGTATCACCATACTGCAGCATCCGATACCCTTCTTCTCCCTCTTCCAGTTCATAGCTTGCCGGCAGATCTTCTTTTACCATAGACAGATCAAATCTAAATTCTCCCGTCTCAGTTCCTGTATGTGTCCACTGTCCGGTACGAACACGGCCGTCAATAAATACCGTATAACTTACTGTTGTCGTGCGTTCTTCTACTTCCGGCTCTAATACTTTCACATAAACATCAAAACTGCTGCTGTTTCCTGCTGCATCGTATGCATAGAAGCGTACTTTATACTCTCCCGGTGTCTTCGATGTGAATGGCTGATATCCATCCAGACCGTGTTCCAGACCCCATTTGTCTACTTTAAATGCTGCTGTGCCGGAATTATCTTTTACCCACTCCGGTTTTGTGAACATCTCTGTCAGCTGTTCTTCTGTGTACTCTTCTCCCTCATTCAACGGGATCTCTCTCTTATATCCCTTTGCTGCTTCAATGGCTGCATAATCAATCACCGGTGCTTCTTTGTCAATGTTTGTAATGCTAAATACATACGCATCTCCTGTCACTCCTGTTGCACTTGTCAGGGTAACGCTGTATTCTCCACTTGCAGTAAATACTTTTGTGAAGGTTCTCTTATTGACTTTCTTCCATCCTTCCGGTGTTGCACAGTCTACAGAGGTCTTGATCGTCACAGTTACATCTTTTCTTGGTCCAGTCTGTGATATCCTGTGTCAGTTCTACCACTGCCGGTTTTGTATTGTCGATGCGTTTTACTTCTACAAACTGCGGTTCTGATACATTGCCTGCAAGGTCTGTCACTGTAAATGCTTTGTCTTTCCAGTTTGCTGTAAAGGTCTTCACATAGACATAAGTTCCGTTTTCCTGGCCTTTCAGAGACCATCCTTCACCCGGAAGCTGGATCTCTTCGCTTGTCTCAAGACGTACTTCTTTGGACTGTTCCAGTTTACTGTTGTCCACGATCCACTGGAATGTCGGAGCAACGGTATCATAGTGGAATGTCACTGTCTTTTCATTTCCTGCCTGATCTACAACAACTGCTGTATTTTCTCCTTCTTTTACACCGATTTTTTCGATGTCTGTCAGGTATTTGTACTTGCTGTTGATCTCTGTAACTGTATCATTGACCTTCAGTTCTTTGACACCTTCTGTATCGTGCACTGCGATTCCTGTGATCTTGCGGAAACGATCTCCATTTCCTTCGCCTTTGACGCTTACATTCGGAGCCTGTTTGTCAATGCCTGCTACCGTGTAGGTCACTTCTTTCTGCTGATTGTCATTGGAAACTACCGTAACGCTATAGGTCCATTCTGGCTGTAAGCTTTTGTCAGCACGGTATCGGATACGCGAGTCCATCCTTCAATATCCTGAACAGGTTCGTTTGCTGTCAGAGTCACGGTCACATCCTGATTTGTCCAGATTGTTTCGCCTGCTTCATCCACATTTGAATAAGATACGGCAACATCCAGATCCACTGCCGGTTCGCTCCACTGTGCATACAGCGTCATATCTTCTGTTACAACTGTGTTGGCATCCACCGGTGTTCCTGTTCCGTCTTTTGATGTATTCCATCCACTTAAGATCTTGTCTCCATTTTCAAATGTAGTCGGGAATCTGCTCTCTGTGATCGCTGTACCGCTTACCACATATGCGTACATCTTATCCCAGCTGTTCACTCCATGATAAGTCAGCAGTTTCTGCGCATTATCAATCACGCGAAGTCCGCCCCATTTTGTATCTCCTGAATTTTTAAATGGTTTGCTCAGATCCAGATTCGGCAAATATGCTCCAAGAGAACCGTCTGGAACTTTCACATAAGCATCGGCATGTGTTGCAAAAGAACCATCAATTGTCGGTGGTGTTGCTGTTTCAATCGTAATATGCAGTTCTCTCTTACCATTTGGTTTACCAACAAATGCCCTGGATCCAATACTTGTGATCGTAGCAGGGAGTGTTACATCCTCTACCAATGTATGTTCGAATGCTGACGCTCCGATCGTCACAACACTTTGGCATTGTTACTGTCTCTAATTTTTGAGCTCTTGCAAATGCACTTGCGCCAATTTCTGTCACTGCAGGAAGTTCAATACTCTCAAGTCTCGCTGTATTTGCAAATGCTCCGGCTCCAATCACTGTCACATTCGGAATGGTTACACTTTCCAGATATTTTGTATCCTTAAAAGCGCTTTCTCCAATCTCTGTAAATCCTGCCAAGGAAACTGTCTCCAGACTGGATTTTATGAATAACTCAGCCGGTAATACTGTCGTTGCTGTTCCTTCTGCACCAATCAGCTCCAGATCTCCGTCCAGATTCATTTCCAGATTTGTCAGTCTTGTCATACTCTTCAATGTTGCAAGATCGTCCTGGGTTACTTTTCCGGACTCAATCACCAGAGATGTAACTCCTTCTGCTGTCGTATTTGCTTTTTCTACTACTTTTGCAAGAGTTTCTCCACCGAGAGACTCTCCGCCATTTACTTTTGCAGTGATATGAATCTCTTCTGCTTTTTCTCCGATCACCGGATAAACGGTCATTTCTTCTGATACAACCGTTTCTGCTGTCACCATATCACCGGAACCATCTTTCTTTGTATTCCAGCCTTTAAGTTCTTCGTTTTCTTTCAAGTTCTTCTGATCATCTTTATGCAGAGCCGCCAACTTATCTGCTGTGATCGTCTGGCCTGTTGCTACATATGCATACTGATCTGCCCATGTGCCACATTTTGCCTTATATTCCACCAAGAAGAGCCTTCTTCTCTTAAATACAACGAATTCCAATTGATATCCTGTCTCTTCAGTACTTTCGCTACATCAGCCTTTGGATTTACCTGAGCTACATATGCAGCAAGCGCTCCCTGAGGTACTGTCACAGTAGCCGGCCGTGTCACACTAGATACACCGGTAAATGCCGCACTGTCAACAGTCGGTGGAGTTGTTGCCAAAATTGTAATTTTAGCACCGCTCTTATTTCCATTTTTACAAATTCCAAATCGAATATCTTCAATATTTTTAATCGTAGCAGGAAGTGTCAGGCTATCAAGCGCATCTGTGTATTTAAAGGATCCTTCTCCCAGTGTCTCGACTGCATTCATTGTCAGACTTTCCAAACGCTTACATCCATTAAATGCATTAGCTCCAATTGTCTTTGCACTGGACAGATCTAATGTCTCTAACCATGCTCCCAAGCCAAAAGCACTTGCTCCTACTGTAACAACATCTGGCATATGAATCGTTTCAATAGAGTCATATGCTTTTAATCCTCCATTGTAAATTTCTGTAATACCGCCCAATGTGAGTGTTGTCATATCTGCGCGGCTGCTTCCGGCACGTTTAGGTGCAAATTCAATCACTGCGGTATCTTTACTTAATACAGTTGTAGGCTGTCCATCCATTCCGATCAACTGCAGATTGTCTCCAACATTCATTTCGAATGTTTCAAGTCTTGAAATGCTCTTCAAATAAGCCAGATCTTCCTGTGTTACTTTTCCGGAATTGATTGTCAAGGAAGTCACCGCATCCACAGCTACACCAGATTTTTCAACTGCTTTTTCCAGGCTCGCACCGTCAACAGCTGTTCCGTTGATCGTTGCATTGATATGAACTTCTTCCTGAGGTTCTGAAGTTTGATTCCATACCATGTATTCTGCTCTGCATTATATCCAGGACTTGCCTTATATGCATCTAACGCACCTTCCGGAATCACAAGTTTCAGATTATCTACGACACCTTTTGCAAATTTCAACTCACCGGCAGAAATACTCAACGACGGAGGTGTTGCGCCTAATTCCAGCGTCTTTAATGCTCCTAAATATTTAAACGCATCATCATCAAGCTCTGTAACAGCCGGAAGTTTTACTGTTTCTGTCGTACTATTGCTCATATTACCAAACAATGGACCATTCACTACTTTTAATGACGGCAGGTTTAATTCCGCCAATCCATTCACTCGGTTCAAAGCAGTAGTATGCATTTCTTCCAGACCAGGTGCTTCAAAACTGATTAAGCTTCTGCACATTCCGAATGCATTCATTCCCATTCCTTTTACATTTTTTCCAAGATATACTTTTTCTATGTTATATCCCGGATACGATGCATAAAAAGCATTCAATGGAATGGCATCTCCACTGAGTCCCCGTAATTTGACATCGTCACCAATACTGAATTCTTTCAATGTCCACTGAAGACGATTGAACTTTTTCAAATAATCAAAATCTGCATCACGAATCACACCGCTCTCAAATTTTACGCTCGTTAATTCTGTTAATTTTGATTGTTCTACAACTTCCTGAAGACTCATTCCTTTGTACTGTGTTCCGTTCAGGCTAATCGTGCATTCTGTCTCTACTTTTTCTACTGTAACTTCCAGGTATGTATTATAGGAAGTATTTCCCAATTTATAATTGCAGATACCTTTTCTGTTCCTGCTCCAACTGCTGTTACAACACCGTTTTCGTCTACATTCAGAATACT
>ENA-OQER01001321-OQER01001321.1-human-gut-metagenome-genome-assembly--contig:-NODE-1321-length-12202-cov-5.124472_pt1 | contig 12202 bp, 12 predicted proteins | sample MGYA00242797_ERZ504639 | MGnify/ENA primary metagenome ERZ504639 (study PRJEB26092, sample SAMD00036306) | human gut metagenome | host: Homo sapiens | study: EMG produced TPA metagenomics assembly of...
GTAAAATATTGATTATTAATATGTTAGATTATAAATTTAAACGTTTTATATTTAACTTTATGTTAACTATAAAAAGAAAAACGATGAAAAAGAATATATTATTGGCACTTTGCTGTTGCTCGCTACTTGCTTTTGCAGGTTGTAGCGATGATTATACTGACGCAACATCCAAACATATATACGGAGAAAACGAAAACCCGTATCTGAAGACAAATACCAATGCCCAGGTTATTACTAATGTGGCATTGGAAGTGAACGGCAGGCACGCTTATGTTTTGAACTTGTCGGACTATACGAACAAGTTTGAAGAATTGATGGGAATGAGTGTGGATGCGGCTGTTGCCGGGCTGGATACCAAGGCCACTGTCTTTTATCCCATAAACATGACCCGCAACCAATGGTTAAAGACGGCTTATACCAAAGACGGCGCAGGCTGGTATTTCAATTCGGTCGGCCAGCCGTGCAGCGCGGACGATGCGGACGGCAAGGCTACGGTGACGTTGGATAAAGCGGCGAAAACATTGAATGTGGAACTGACGGAAGGAGGTATTGTAGCGGGGACGGTCTTTACGCTGAATGTGGGTTTTGCGGTAAACGGACCAGACTATGATGACTATGTGCGCTTTACTTTTGAAGTCGGGGTCACAGATCCTACCGTGTCGGTGGTTTCTGTTGCCTTCTCGTCTGATAATGCGACAGTGACCCTGCCGGTTGAAGATTACAAGGAAAATATCGAGACCGTGTTTGATATGTCCATAGAAGAGTTCTTGGCTAAGGCGGCGGATAATACGGACATCAAGTTCTGTCTGGCAGACCCGTCTACGGGAGAGTGGAGCGATATGGGAGAAAACTATACAGCCAATGCGCCGGGCTACTCTGGATGAATACAAGTGGTGAGGCTGTCAGTTGGGGAACGGACGGTTATGCCGCCTACATTGAATATTACAGTAGTGATGAAGCTTGCGGAGTAGGTTACAATGACGGGCTTGCCGTAGGAACAACGGGTAAAATGAATGTCGGCTGGGTGGATATGAATGATACCTCGAAGTATTTCCGTTTCGTGATTAATTATACGGTTGAATAACGCGGGGGATTGATTCTGTGTTGAGCTTGAAAGGATAGTTCCGGGTGAAGGGACTATCCTTTTTTTTTAGGGTCTGCCGGGAGAAAACGGAAAGGATGCCGGAGGGATTTCATGTGAAAGGGAGCGTATAATGCCCGTGCCGGACAGAAATGACGGGGAGTCCGGTTCCGGACGGGATGGAAAAATAGTCTAGCGGGATGGAAAAATAGTACAAACGGCTGGATATTCGTGTCGCAGGACGGTAATTATTGGACGATTCTGCCATTACATTATATTATTTCTTCCTTTCCTTATTCTTTTTTTATTTTACTTTGCAAATGCACAAAGTATATAACCGATAGATTATGAAAAACAACAGAACACTTGGTTTGGCAATCTTGTCATTGCTTTTATTTATTGGAAATGCTCCATTGGCGGCTAAAGTTAAGAACTATACTCTCTCTTCTCCGGACGGAGGACTGAAAGTCGAGATTAGTACGGGGGATGGGCTTTCTTACCGGATTATGCATGAAAATGATACAATTCTCTCACATTCTAACATAGGTTTGGTTCTGGCCGACGGAACCTTGGTAGGTAAATCTTCCCGGGTAACAAGGGAAAGAAGGAAAAAGATAGAGGACAAGGTAGAATCGCCGTTCTACCGCTTCAAGGAGTTCGTTGCAGTCTGCAACGAACTGGACTTGAAGCTGCAAGGCGGATTCGGCGTGACTTTCCGGGCTTACAATGACGGGGTCGCCTATCGCTTCTATACCACCGTGACATCAGAAGTGACTGTGAAGGATGAAGTGGCGGAATTTAACTTTCCTCAGGATTATACGGCTTATCTTCCTTATACCACAAACGACAAGCAACCTATGGCGATGGCCTTTCAGAATGTCTATGATATCACTCCTCTGTCAAAAGCACAGCCTAAACTGGCTTTTCTTCCGGTTACTGTGGATTGCGGCAGCGTAAAACTGACTCTGTTGGAATCAGATTTGGAAGCTTATCCGGGCATGTTTGTGCAGTCACAGCAGGGAAAGTATGGATTGAAAGGTGTCTTTGCTCCTTATCCGGCTAAAACAGACTTTTATCCTTGGCGGAAGCAGGAATATGTAACCGAAACCACCGATTTTATATCCCGTAGCCGTGGCTCCCGTTCCTATCCGTGGCGTGTGTTGGCCATTACTGAAAAGGATACGGATATGCCGGTCAACAACCTGGTCTATGCCCTGGCCTCTTCTAACCGTATCGGTGATACCTCATGGATAAAGACAGGGAAAGTGGCATGGGATTGGTGGAATGACTGGAATTTGAAAGGAGTGCCGTTTAAAGCCGGTATCAACATGGATACGTATAAATATTATATCGATTTCGCCAGCCGGAACGGATTGGAATTTATTGTGTTGGATGAAGGATGGTATGATCCGAAAAGTGGGGATATGCTGACCGTTATTCCCGAACTTGATTTGCCGGAACTGATAGCATACGGTAAATCCAAAGGGGTGGAAATAGTGCTTTGGACGGTGTTTAATGTACTCGACAGCCAGTTGGAAGCTGCTTGTAAGAAATATGCGGATATGGGAATCAAAGGTTTTAAGGTGGATTTCCTGGATCGTGATGATCAGACTGCCGTCGAAATGGTGTATCGCATCGCTGAGATGACAGCCCGGTATAAATTAACCCTTGATCTGCACGGCATTTACAAACCGACAGGTATCAACCGTACCTATCCGCATATCATTAATTTTGAAAGCGTGTTCGGTATGGAAGAGGTGAAATGGACGGATATCAAGAACAATATGCCGCTTTATGATGTCACTTTTCCTTATATCCGCATGATGGCGGGACCGGTGGATTACACTCCGGGAGCGATGCGCAACGCTACGAAGGCCGATTGGCGTGCCATGTATTCTACTCCGGCCAGCATGGGAACCCGGTGTCATCAACTGGCTGCCTATATTGTGCACGATTCTCCTTTCACGATGTTGTGTGATGCGCCTACCAATTACCTGAATGAACAGGAGTGTGTGGATTTCATTACTTCCCTGCCTGTGGAGACGGATTCTACTTTTATCGCTTCCGGTGAGCTTGGCAAGTATATCGTGACTGTCCGCAAGAAGGATGTCAACTGGTATGTGGGTGGCATGACCAATTGGGATAGACGGGATGTGGAGCTGGATTTCTCTTTCCTGCCGGAAGGGGTCCGTTATACGGCTACGCTGTTTGTTGACGGCATCAATGCCGACAAACAGGCAGAAGACTACCGTATGGAGAAAAGGATCGTGGACCGCGAAAGCCGGATGAAACTGCACCTTGCCTCGGGGGGAGGATTTGCCATGAAGCTGGAACTTTGTCCGTTGCGCGGCCGGGTAACTGCGGTTCCCGAAGGCAAGGGGATTCCTTCTTTCTACAAGAAATACATTGAGACGGAGGGATTGTATGTCACTTCTTCGGAACGGGTCAGTGACGAGGCTTTGCTGAAGGCGTGTGATATCATCAGCTGATGCTGGCCAAACGTCCCGATGTAAAGGCCCACATGGTGAAGAGGGGCTGTCATGTGATGGTGATCGGCAAGGATGAGGAGACTTGTGACCTGCCTGAGTTTGCGCATATTTGTAATTGTGAAGATAGTATCAAGTATTGGAACTGGCGGGCGCGCGGTTTTGGCGGGGCGCCTGAGGATGAACTTTCGTCCAGTTGCGGAGAAGAGAACCTGCTGGCATTGCCGCAAGACAAATATGTGGGCGAGAATATCTTGATTCATGAGTTTGCACACCTGATTCACACGGTGGGCATTGTCGGGGTGGAACCCGGTTTCAATGACCGGCTGGAGGCTTTGCGGCAGAATGCCATCCGGAAAGGATTGTGGAAAGACACGTATGCGGTCAGCAACAAGGAAGAGTATTTTGCGGAGTGTGTGCAGTCTTTCTTTAACTGTAACCGTTATGCCGATCCGGCTAACGGGGTGCATAACTGGGTGAACCGCCGTGCGAAACTGAAATCTTATGACCCGGACATGTACCGGTTGTTACAGGAATATTTTTATGAGATAGAGATACCGGTCAATAATATTGTACATAAATAGAGATGAACAGAATATACTTAGTGGCCGCTTTTTTGTTGCTGGGGGCGGTTTCGGGGTTTGCCCGCAAGAAGCATGACGCGCCGGGGACGGGTAATCCTGTGATTCCCGGATACTTTGCCGATCCTACGATAAAGAAGTTTGGCGACACGTATTACATGTATGCCACTACGGACGGCAGCGGTGCGGGATTCGGACCGGCCCAGGTGTGGACGAGCAAGGATTTTGTAAACTGGACGCTGATGCCCATGAACTGGCCCGACAGCCATTGGATATGGGCCCCTGATGTGATCAGGCATACGGATGGCAGGTATTATTATTTTTATTGCCAGCCGTGTATCATTCATTGCGGGGTGAGCGAGACGCCCAGGGGACTGGAAGAATATCCTGGGTGAAAGCGAGGCGGTGCTTGTTCCCGACCGCTTCGTGACCAATGCGATTACACTGGATGGACAGACTTTTGTAGATGATGACGGTTCCGTGTACTTGTATTGGGGAACGTGGGGAATCTATAAAGGTTTCGGTTGCGGAGCTGGAAAAATGACTCCCGACCTGAAGGGGTTTACGGAAACGCGGCTCATACCGAATACGGAGGCGGTTGACTTTTTTGAGGCTCCTTTTGTATTGAAGCGGAATGGAATCTATTATTTCATGTATTCCTCGGGCTCTTGCCATGACCATACTTACAGGGTGCAGTATGCTACTTCGGACCATCCGCTGGGACCGTACGAATATAAGGGCTGCATTCTGGAAACGAATGAGGACGGGACGGTGCACGGCCCGGGACATCACAGTATCTTGAAGGAAGGGGATGACTATTATATAGTGTACCACCGGCATGACAACCCGCACTCCAACCGTGGCTTTCACCGCCAGCTCTGCATGGATAAGATGGAGTTTGCGGCGGATGGAAGCATCAGGAAGGTTATTCCTACCCACAAGGGGGTAGGCGCACTGGCTCCTTCGGTGGTGAAATCGGAGAATCTGGCATTGGGCGCCGGGGTAAGGGCTTCTTCTTGTTATGATGATAATTTTCGCGCCGAATATGCCGTAGATGACAATAACGGGACTTTGTGGCGTCCTCGCGGTATGGGGCAGGAATGGCTTGAGATAGATTTGGGGAGTTCCCGGGAAATACAGACCGTCTGGACCCAGTTTGAATATGGAACCCAGTTTTATCAGTATTTGATAGAGACTTCTGTCGATGGCAAGCATTGGTCTGTTTTTGCTGATAAGCGGAACAACCACTTGGCAGGCAGTCCGATGGTTGACTTCGGCAAGGCGGAGGCCCGCTATGTGCGTCTTACTTTTACGGGCGGCCAGAAAAACGGTTTTGGAGGGGCTGTCTGGAACGTGAAGGTGTTCGGGGGGGATTGAAGAGGCGCTTCCCCAGCAATGGCTGGGACTGACGCTGCCGACTGGGACGGACGCGAGTGGCGGAATAATGAGGGAATGCTGGGCGGTGCGTTTGTCTTGAAGGAAGGTGCGGCGCGTACTTGCCGTATAGAGGGACGCGATGCGTTGATGCTGGAGCCGGGCACTGTATTGGAGTATTGCCATTCTTTACTTTCCCCGTCCAAGGAACATACCCTGAGCGGACTGGTTTACCGTTCCGGGAAATGCGGAGTTATGAGACGGAGCATTGTCTCTCTCAGGGAATGATTTCGCTCCGCAGCGGCAATGAGCCGTTGGTTATTACTAATTTGCGGTATTATAACTGGAAGCTGGAACCGGCGGAACGGGCTTACGACGCGGCTACGGATGTGGTCCGTCTGCCTGCTGCCGACTGTCGGAAACGTGGCTTGGTGGTGAGCATTACTGCTGATGATTTTGCTGTCGGCGATACCGTTCCTTATTTGACGAACCGGGGTGTGAAAGGATATTTTGAGGCCTTGAAAGCTCCTGTGGTCGTGAAGGAGACGGAAGGGAAAAAGGCGTTTCATTTTGACGGCAGCCAGTTGTTCCGTTCCAGTTTCTCTTTGCCGGCTACTTTGCAGGACAATGCTCCCTATACATTGGAGGCGTGGGTGCTGAATGATTCCATAGCGAGAATGAGTGTGTAGCCGATTTTACAACCTCGCATGACGAACTGGAGAAGATCATGCTGGTGAACGGTACGGAACCGCGCTGCGGGGTGATCAACCATTACGGATGGTATGAGGATGCGGGATATAAAGGTATGAAGGAGCTGACGGGCAGGTGGCAGCACATTTACATCTGTTTTGACGGACGCATGGAGCAGGTCTATATCAATGGAGAACAGGTGAGTGGAAAAGACATCCAGTTGTTGGTAAAACCGTCTCAGTTTGTGACCTTGGGGCGGAATGCGGAAGGAGAGTGGCCTTTTACGGGGTATCTGCACTCGTTGAAGTTGTGGGATGAATATATACCGTTACAAGGGCGGAAATAGTGATTTTGGTGAATTTATATACCTGGATTGCTTGGAATACGGAGCCTGTTTTATGTTCGGAATGTGTAAATTGCACCTCCGTAAAACAGGCACGGAATATGACGATAACAATTAAATGATATAACCATGAAAAACTTTTAGTTACTACTTTATTGGCGGCTGCCGTAACCGGCGGTCAGGCACAAGTGAAACACCAGTCACACGGTTATCCTATAGACTGTGCCTTTCACTTCGGTGAAAGTGACCGACTCGTTTTGGGGGCAGCGTCTCAAGGCCAGCCGTGAAGTGACCATTCCCCTGGCTTTCAGCAAATGTGAGGAGACGGGAAGATACCGGAATTTTATCAATGCGGCCCATCCCAGCGATACTATCAAAGTGGGCGGGCTGGCTTTTGATGATACGGATGTATATAAGACGATAGAGGGGGCCAGTTACCTGTTGCAGACTTATCCGGATAAAAAGCTGGCCAAATACATTGACAGCGTGCTGGTGATCGTCGCTGCCGCACAGGAGCCGGACGGATACCTTTACACCAGCCGTACCATGAATCCCAAGCATCCGCACGAATGGGCGGGCAGCAAGCGTTGGGAAAAGGTGGAGGAACTGAGCCATGAGTTCTATAATCTGGGACACATGTAGAGGGGGCCATCGCTCATTACCAGGCGACCGGGAAGCGTAATTTTCTGGATATCGCTATCCGTTATGCGACTGCGTATGCCGTGAGATAGGCTCCGGTCCCGGACAGCAAGTCCGTGTGCCCGGCCATCAGATTGCGAGATGGCGCTTGCCAAGCTCTATCTGGTAACGGGGCAGCAGAAATACCTGGATCAGGCAAAATTCTTCCTTGACCAGCGGGGACATACCAGCGTACGGATGAATACAGCCAGGCGCATAAGCCGGTGACGGAACAGGATGAGGCGGTGGGACATGCCGTGCGTGCCGCTTATATGTATGCCGGTATGGCAGACGTTGCCGCATTGACCGGGGATTCGGCTTATATTCATGCCATCGACCGTATCTGGGATAATATTGTAGGCAAGAAATATTATATTACCGGCGGCATCGGGGCGACCAGCAACGGAGAGGCTTTCGGCAAAAACTATGAGTTGCCCAATATGTCGGCTTATTGCGAGACTTGCGCGGCTATCGGCAATGTGTATGTCAATTATCGTCTTTTCCTGCTTCACGGCGAGTCCAAATATTATGATGTGCTGGAACGTACTTTATATAATGGTCTTATTTCGGGCGTGTCCCTGGACGGTGGCGGGTTCTTCTATCCTAATCCGTTGGAAAGCATCGGACAGCACCAGCGTCAGCTTGGTTCGGCTGTGCCTGTTGTCCGTCCAATATCTGCCGTTTCATTCCTTCTTTGCCAGGATATGTGTATGCGGTGAAAGATAAGGACGTGTATGTTAATCTGTTCATGTCCAATACTTCGAATTTGAAGGTAGAGGGTAAGGCTGTTTCTTTAGAACAGACTACTCATTATCCTTGGAACGGAGAAGTTACTATCGGCGTCAACAAGAACAATGCCGGACAGTTTACAATGAAAATCCGTATCCCGGGATGGGTACGTAATCAGGTGGTTCCCAGTGACCTGTACACTTATTCGGATGGAAAGCGTTTGAGCTATACAGTGAAAGTAAATGGGGAACCGGTGCAGAGTGAGCTTAAAGATGGTTATTTCTGCATAGACCGCCGTTGGAAGAAAGGAGATAAGGTAGCCGTTCATTTCGATATGGAGCCTCGCACAGTAAAAGCCAATAATAAGGTGGAAGCAGATCGTGGACGTATTGCTGTGGAACGTGGACCGATAGTCTATTGTGCGGAATGGCCGGATAATGATTTTGATGTGCTGAGTGTATTTATGAATCGTACTCCGGAATTTGAGGTCGTTGAAAAGCCGGATTTGCTGTATGGTATTAACCAATTGAAAACAGATGCACAGATTCTGGGTTATGACGATAGAGGTCGTCTGACCGCTACTGATGTAAAGCTGACGTTGATCCTTACTATGCTTGGGCACACCGCGGTGCAGGTGCTATGGCAGTGTGGTTGCCTCAGGAATTAAGTGCTTCCCGTCCGACTATGCCTGCTACGCTGGCATCGGAAAGCAAAGTGGATGCTTCGCATAAGGTGAAATCCATCTCCGCCATTAATGACCGTCTGGTGCCGAAAGATGAGAATGACCGTTCCGTACCCTATTACCATTGGTGGCCCAAACAGGAACTACCGAATGGATATCCTACGAGTTCCCATCCGAAGCGACTGTTTCCAGTGCTACCGTATATTGGTATGATGATGCTCCTTGGGGAGGATGCCGCATACCGCAAAGTTGGAAGGTGTACTATAAAGATGCACAAGGCCAGTGGCAACCGGTGAGTGGAGCGGATAAGTATGGAGTGGAAAAAGGTACGGGAAATACAGTTAATTTTAATCCGATAAAGACAAAAGCGGTAAAACTGGAGATTGTTCAGCCGGCCGATAATTCATCGGGTTTGTTTGAATGGGAAGTGAAATAGAATAATTCAAAATGAAGGTTGGTAAGTTAGGTTGGTTGGTAGCCATGTTCCTTAGTGGGGGCATGGCTATCGCTCAAGGTACGGCTGATGATTATCGGCGTGCTTATGCATTGAAAGAGAAGTTCAGTGCGGATAAAGTTTTCTATTCCAATGTCAATCCGCAATGGATAGAGGGTACTCATCAGTTTTGGTATGTGCGGAATACTCCGGACGGACGCCTGTATGTATCTGTAGATGCAGATAAAAAAGCTAGAAAAGAATTGTTTGATTCTCATCGTCTGGCAAAAGCGTTGGGTGCTGCATCCGGTAAGGATATCAAGCCGGAAGCACTTTCTTTGGAGCGTCTGTCGGTCAGTAAGGAACTGGATACATTGTGCTTTGTGTTTAATAATCAACGTTGGATGTATGCGTCACGGAAGAATCAGCTGGTCAATGAAGGGGCGCTTCCTCTCCCTCCCAAGCAAAAGCATTGGATGGAGGTGGATGATGAGAAGACAGCATCGCCGGTTCCGTCTCCTGATGGTAAATGGATAGCATTTATTAAAAATCAGAATATCTACGTAAAGGAGGTGGCTACCGGAAAAGAAAAGCAACTGAGCTTGGATGGGACACTGGGTAATTATTATTCAGCCTATATTCGCTGGTCACCGGACAGTAAGAAGGTGGCTTCCTGCAAGATCCGTCCGGTGGAAAAGCGCTATGTTTATTATGTGGAATCTTCTCCGGCTGATCAGCTTCAGCCCAAGCTTCACAAACAGGAGTATGCGAAGCCGGGAGACGAACTTCCTTTTAAAGTGCCCTGCATCTATGAAGTGGAAAGCGGACGAAGCATTATTCCTTCTACCGAATTGTTCGACCGACAATATGAAGTATATGGTCCCGAATGGAACCCCGACAGCCGTGCCGTGACTTTTGAATATAACCAGCGCGGACATCAGGTGTACAGAGTGCTTGAACTTTCTGCCGAAACGGGAAAAGTGCGCCCGTTGGTAGAAGAAACCAGCGATAAATATGTGAATTATACCCGTCATTTCCGTCATGACTTAAAAGACGGCAAGCAGATGATATGGATGAGTGAGCGTGACAATTGGAATCATCTTTATATGTACAACCGTATTACCGCACAGCCCGATTATCAAATCACTAAAGGAGAATGGTATGTACGCGAAGTGCTTCGGTAGATGAGGATAACCATCAGATTTATTTCTCGGCAAATGGTATGGAAGCCGGTGAAGACCCCTATCTCATCCGTTATTACCGCATCGGTTTTGATGGCAAAGGGCTTACTTGTCTTACCCCTGAAGAAGGGATGCACCGTGCCTGGTTTTCGGAAGATATGAAGTATTTGGTAGATGTTTATTCTATGGTGAATAAGGCTCCTGTAGCTGTGTTACGTAGTGCCAAGGATGGTAAAGTGATGATGCCGTTGGAAACAGCTGATATCACTCGCTTGGAGGCTGAAGGTTGGAACGCTCCGGAGGTATTTGTTGCCAAAGGGCGGGACGGCAAGACGGATATGTGGGGATTGATTGCCCGGCCCACTAACTTTGATCCGAATAAAAAATATCCGGTTATTGAATACATTTATCAAGGTCCCGGTGATCAGTATGTCCCGAAAACTTTCCGCCCTTATGATTGGAACATGACTTCTTTGGCCGAACTTGGTTTTATCGTCGTAATGGTCGATGGAATGGGAACTTCTTTCCGTTCGCGTGCTTTTGAGAATGTATGTTATAAGAATTTGAAAGATGCCGGTTTGCCGGACCATATTGCTTGGATTAAGGCGGCTGCACGGAAATATCCTTATATGGATGTGGACAGGGTAGGTATTTACGGTTGTTCTGCCGGTGGTCAGGAATCTACAAATGCAGTTTTGCTTTATCCTGATTTCTATAAAGCGGCTTATTCAGCTTGTGGTTGTCATGATAACCGTATGGATAAGATTTGGTGGAATGAACTTTGGTTGGGCTATCCGGTAGGAGATCAATATAAAGAAGGATCTAATGTGGAAAATGCACATCTGTTGAGTCGTCCTTTGATGTTAGTGGTAGGTGAGTTGGATGATAATGTAGATCCTGCCTCTACCATGCAGGTGGTCAATGCATTGATAAAGGCGAATAAAGATTTTGAACTGGTCGTGATTCCCGGTGCACATCATACAATGGGAGAAGCTTTTGGCGAACATAAGCGGTATGATTTCTTTGTCCGCCATTTGATGCAGGTGAATCCACCGAAGTGGGATGAGATAAAATAGGAGGAGTGAGGTTTGTAGCTGTAGGAGTTTGTCAGTTATAATAAATATAGGTGGCAGTGTTATGGAGGACAAGTCCATAGCACTGCTTTTTTATGTAATTCCGTGTTTTCATTGATGAATGTGTCTTTTTTGTTCATTATGTTGTAATTATTGGTTGAACTAATTTTTTTCAATACAAAAATTAGGTTCAGTCAACAATATTATTTTTATTTGTGGCGTATATAGTATAAAAATAAACCAATTTTCTAATACTAACATTAAATTATAATGGAAAACATTACTGTTAATGTATTTGATGATGTGCTTTATTTAGCATGGGAATTTGTATATCTAATATTTTTCACTCGTTTTGTGTGCGTACACGGAAATTATAAGAATGCGTGTGCTATTTTAATAAGTATCTATTATTCTCATAAAAATTGTAATTGTTTCCTTTTAGAATAGAATATAAATAACAATAGTGATTTATATTATTTCACATTCACGGAAAAAATGGACTTTAAATTTTTGTTTAACTTAATATTTTATTATGAAATTTACAAATGAATTAAGAGGAGTGAAAAGCAGACTTCTTCTGTTTTCAGTGCTGTTACTGATACCGGTGATGATGTTTGCTCAGAGCATTACCGTAAAAGGTACTGTACTTGATTCGGCAGGTGAAGCCGTTATTGGAGCTTCCGTTGTGGAGAAGGGAAATCCTTCCAACGGAACCATAACTGATTTTGACGGAAAGTTTACTTTGGCCGTGTCTAAAGGAAAAAGATTGTTATTTCTTTTGTAGGTTACGAAACGCAAGAAGTGGATGCGGTTACCGGAAAAGAACTGACAATTACGCTGCAAGATGATTCACAAGCGCTTGAAGAGGTAG
>ENA-OQER01001322-OQER01001322.1-human-gut-metagenome-genome-assembly--contig:-NODE-1322-length-12200-cov-2.043734_pt1 | contig 12200 bp, 16 predicted proteins | sample MGYA00242797_ERZ504639 | MGnify/ENA primary metagenome ERZ504639 (study PRJEB26092, sample SAMD00036306) | human gut metagenome | host: Homo sapiens | study: EMG produced TPA metagenomics assembly of...
TCGAAGCCCAGCGGAATGCCCGGCGAACAGGAACATCATATTTCGTCTGTACCGTTTTCTTTTCATAAACCTATAAAATCACGACTTGTGAGAGGACACTTATACATGCCCCTTCAGCCCCTGAGAAAGCACCACAAAATCTGCGACACTACGCTAATGAAACGATGGATACTTATCTTATATCTGTCAAATTAGAACAAGTAAATGCACATATAAGTAACACTAATAATCGAATGTAAATTGCACAAAAATGCTTATAAAAAGCGGCGGATTTTCTATATGTGTAAAAGGGCAAAGAACAGGTAAACACATTGACTTTGCAAAAGCGTGTGTATTAGAATAGTGGTATAATATTGCTTCGCAAAAACAAGGAGGCGAAATCCTCTCCTCGTATAGGACTCGGATTTTTGCTTCGCAAAAACAAGGAGGATAAATCAATGCAGGAATTTAAACCAGTAAAAGAAGGAAAAGTACGTGAGGTCTATGATAACGGAGACAGTCTGATCATCGTAGCGACCGACAGAATTTCAGCATTTGACCATATTTTAAAAAATAAGATCACAAAAAAGGTGCAATCTTAACACAGATGTCCAAGTTCTGGTTCGACTATACAAAAGATATCGTTCCAAACCATATGATTTCTGTAGATGTGAAAGATATGCCTGAATTTTTCCAGAATGAAAAATACGATGGAAACAGCATGATGTGCAAGAAACTGAACATGCTTCCAATCGAGTGTATCGTTCGTGGTTACATCACAGGAAGCGGCTGGGCAAGCTACAAAGAAAATGGTACAGTCTGTGGAATCAAACTTCCGGAAGGTCTGGTGGAATCCGATAAATTACCGGAACCGATTTATACTCCTAGTACAAAGGCAGATCTTGGGGATCATGATGAGAATATTTCCTTTGAGCAGAGTGTGGAAGTGTTAGAGAAACTTCATCCGGGAAAAGGTGAGGAATATGCAACCAAAATTAAAGACGCAACCATCGCCCTTTACAAAAAATGTGCAGAATATGCTTTGAGCAAAGGAATCATTATTGCAGATACAAAATTTGAGTTTGGTTTGGACGAGAATGGAAATGTTGTTCTCGGTGATGAAATGTTGACTCCGGACAGCTCCAGATTCTGGCCTTTAGAGGGATATGAAGCAGGAAAAGGACAGCCATCCTTTGACAAGCAGTATGTGAGAGACTGGTTAAAAGCAAACCCTGACAATGATTTCCTTTTACCGGAAGAGGTAGTAACAAAGACCGTTGATAAATACAAAGAAGCATTTGCATTATTAACCGGTAAAGAATTTAAATAAAATGCCAAAGGGCATAGATGGAGTTACACTGACCTGGATTTTCAGGAAACCAGCGGAAAGGCAGAAACGATTATATGTATAACAACGAGTTTGAAAAAGATACACCATGGGATGATCTGCATGAGGAATGTGGTGTCTTTGGAATGTATGATTTTGATGGAGGAGATGTAGCGTCTACCATTTATTATGGACTGTTTGCATTGCAGCACAGAGGACAGGAAAGCTGCGGTATCGCAGTCAGCGAGACAGATGGTCCTAAGGGAAAAGTGACTTCCCATAAAGGAATGGGACTTGTAAATGAAGTGTTTGCCCAGGATAATTTAGAACCGATGAAGGGAGATATCGGAGTCGGACATGTGCGTTATTCCACAGCGGGTGCATCCACCGTGAAAATGCACAGCCATTGGTTTTGAATTATGTAAAAGGCACAACTGGCGCTGGCGCATAACGGGAATCTGATCAATGCAATGGAGCTTCGCAAAGATTTGGAATATACCGGAGCAATTTTCCAGACGACCATTGACTCCGAGGTGATCGCATATCATATCGCAAGAGAGCGTCTGAAATCCAAGACAGTCGAGGAGGCAGTCGGAAGAGCCTGCCGCAAATTAAAAGGAGCTTATTCGCTGGTTGTCATGAGTCCGCGAAAACTCATCGGCGCAAGGGATCCTTTTGGTTTTAAACCACTCTGCATCGGAAAACGTGATAACGCTTATATTCTTGCGTCTGAGAGCTGCGCACTGGAGACGATCGGAGCCGATTTTGTCCGCGACGTGCTGCCTGGGGAGGTAGTGACCATTACACCGGAAAATGGAATCCAGTCTGATTTATCGATGGCACTGCCAAAAGAGCAGGAAGCAAGATGTATTTTTGAATATATTTATTTTGCAAGACCGGACAGCCGTATTGATAATGTCAGTGTCTATGCATCAAGAATCAAGGCGGGACGGTTTCTTGCGATGGATTCGGCTGTGGACGCCGACCTTGTTGTCGGTGTGCCGGAATCAGGAAATGCAGCGGCATTGGGCTATTCATTACAGTCTGGAATTCCATACGGAACTGCTTTTGTAAAAAAATGGTTATGTAGGACGAACCTTCATCAAACCAAAACAGAGCAGCCGTGAATCGAGTGTTCGTGTGAAACTGAATGTTTTAAAAGAAGCCGTAAACGGAAAACGCATCATCATGATCGATGATTCTATCGTCCGCGGTACAACATCGGACAGGATCGTAAAAATGCTTCGTGATGCAGGAGCAACAGAAGTGCATGTAAGAATCAGTTCCCCACCATTTTTGTGGCCATGTTATTTTGGAACCGATATCCCGGAGAGAGAGCAGCTGATCGCTTATAACCGGAGCATCGAAGAAATCCGTGATATTATCGGAGCGGATACGCTCGGATATTTGAAGGTGGAGCGTTTGCATGAGATGGTGGAAGGCTTAAATATCTGCGAGGGATGTTTTACAGGAAAATATCCATTGGAGCCACCGAAAGAGGACATTCGTGGTGACTTCGAACGCTAAGTGTGGTATGATGAAATAGATTACAATTTACAGCAAAAGGAGATAAAAATGAGTACAGATAGATATACAAGCCCTCTGTCAGAACGTTATGCCAGTAAGGAGATGCAGTACATTTTTTCACAGGATATGAAGTTTAAGACCTGGAGAAGATTATGGATCGCATTGGCTGAGACAGAGATGGAACTTGGCTTAAGTGAGAACGGAAAACCGGTTATCACACAGGAACAGATTGATGAGTTGAAGGCACATGCTGACGATATCAATTATGATGTTGCAAGAGAGCGTGAAAAATTGGTTCGTCATGATGTAATGAGCCATGTATATGCTTACGGGCAGCAGTGCCCAAAGGCAGCAGGAATCATCCATCTCGGTGCAACTTCCTGTTATGTTGGTGACAATACAGATATTATTGTTATGAATGAGGCGTTAAAGCTGGTTCACAAGAAGTTGGTCAACGTGATCAATGAACTTGCAAAGTTTGCAGATAAATATAAAAATCTTCCGACACTTGCATTTACACATTTCCAGCCAGCACAGCCGACAACGGTTGGAAAGAGAGCAACACTCTGGACACAGGAATTTATCATGGATCTGGAAGACCTTGAGTATGTCATGGGAAGTTTAAAATTACTTGGTTCCAAAGGAACAACCGGAACGCAGGCAAGCTTCCTGGAGTTGTTTAATGGTGACCAGGAAACAATTGACAAGATCGATCCGATGATTGCAGCAAAAATGGGATTTAAGGAGTGCTATGCAGTTTCCGGTCAGACCTATTCCAGAAAAGTGGATACAAGAGTGGCCAATATTCTGGCAGGAATTGCAGCAAGTGCACACAAAATGTCAAACGACATCCGTCTGTTACAGCACTTAAAGGAAGTGGAAGAACCATTTGAGAAAAATCAGATTGGCTCTTCAGCCATGGCATACAAGAGAAATCCAATGCGTTCCGAGCGTATCGCATCTCTTTCACGCTATGTGATGGTAGATGCATTGAATCCGGCTATCACATCTGCAACCCAGTGGTTTGAGAGAACGCTTGATGATTCCGCAAATAAGAGATTGAGCATTCCGGAAGGATTTTTGGCGATCGACGGTATCTTAGACTTATGCCTGAACGTTGTGGATGGACTTGTGGTATATGATAAAGTGATCACAAAACATATGATGGCAGAACTTCCATTTATGGCAACGGAAAATATTATGATGGACGCTGTAAAAAATGGCGGCAACCGTCAGGAATTACATGAAAAAAATCCGTCAGCTTTCTATGGAAGCAGGCAAGAATGTAAAGGTAGAAGGAAAAGATAACAATCTGTTGGAGTTGATCGCAGCAGATCCATCTTTCAATCTTACCTTAGAGGAATTACAGGCTACTATGGAGCCATCGAAATACGTTGGACGGGCACCGATCCAGGTGGACAAATTCCTTGCAAATGTTGTGAATCCAATTTTGGAGGCAAACAAAGAAGATCTTGGCATGACAGCGAGATTAATGTCTAAAATCGGAGTTTCACTTATGAACTGCCGCCTGCAGGTGGTGGCACGGATTTTTAGATTGAATTTTATAATTTAGGTTATGAACAAAATATTGCAGTCTGATATGTTTATGAAAACATGAATGTGAAATGGACGAATATTGTGTTTCGTTGCGTTAAACATTGCGATGAACCTCTCTGAACATTGTGTTCAGCAGAGGCTTCCACAAATGGAGAGTTTCATCTCCATAACGCAAAACGAAAACAATATTCGTCCATTTTACATTCATTATCTCATAAGTTATGAAACTGCAATATTTTGAACATACACTCCATAGAAATTCAATCTGAAAATCCGTCAATCCATGTTACGAGCGGCAGAACCCAAAGATGAAACTCCGGGAGGTGTGCCCTTTTATGATTGGCGAATCACAAGACATCGAGAATGACCGTATTTTGTCGTCACCTCCCTTTATAGGCACTCATCCCATAACCCGGAGTTCCATAACGTAAATTGCAGATCTTGTGGTGCAATTCATAACGTTGACCGGGCATGTATAAGCGTCCTCTCACAAGTCATCCATAACGTAAATGAAAGAAAAACGGTGCAGACAAATATGATTTCCTTTGTGAGCCATGGAGATAAGACTCTTTAGAGGCTTATCGGAATGTCCGGCGAACAGGAATATCATATTTGTCTGTACCGTTTTTTCTTTTTTCATTACATATAAAATCAAGACTTGTGAAAGAAAACAGAAACTATTATAATATTTGATAGGAGCAACGAAATATTGCAGCGCAGAGGGAGAAGGGTGAAATATGTTTGAACTGATATTTATTATTATTGTGATCGCAGTGATCGTGTCAAAGGTAAAGGCACAGAATCAGGGAGCAAATCGAAACAATACTACCTATATAAATGGAAAACCGGTAAAGAATAACCGCCAACAAGTTTATGGAGCCGGGCAGATGAACCGTCAGCCACAGAACTATAGTGCAGGACAGTCAAGCCGTCAGGCACAGCCGTACAGAGGGGCACAGTCAAATCGACAGGCACAGCCATACAGACCACAGCCGTCCGGACGTCCGGTGCAAAATCCTTGGTCACAGACGAATAGAGGAACGGCGCAGTCACGTCCACAGAAAAATCAGGATATTTTAAGCCGTGCAAAACAGAATGTGCAGGAAAATAATGAGGATTTATTAAAAGATGCAGACAGAATGCAGCATGAGGCTGCAAGAGGAGCGGCAGATACACCGATACTGACACCGAGTGGAAAAGTTGCAATGCAGGGGGTAAAACCTGTCGGACAGCAGATTGGAGCAGGTTTTGATGAGGACTGTGATATCATGCAGAAATTGAACGATCTCATGATCATGGGCTATAGTGGTAATCTGGAATTTGACAGGGATTTTATCGCAGAAGGCGTGGATATGTTGAACAGCTATCAGGAATTTGGAAACAATTTATAGATTTCTGACAGTGCAGTTCATTGGAAAAAGCAGTTTACATAATTTAGCGACAGAAAAGGGGAAAACAGCGTGCGACAAATTGCCAAAAAACGGAGAATTCTACCGGCATTTTAAAAATAAATTATATCAGATCATTACAGTAGCAAAGCATTCTGAGACTGGCGAGCAGCTTGTCATTTATCAGGCACTTTACGGAGATTTTGGTGTGTATGCAAGACCATTGGAAATGTTTATGAGTGAAGTCGACCACGAAAAGTACCCGGATGTGACACAGAAATACCGGTTTGAGCGGGTTGAGTTATCCTCGGATGTGCCGGTAGAAGCGCAAAAGGAAACAAGTGTGCAGAGTGAATACGAGGGCGGTATCAATCCAAAGGTTCTGGAATTTCTGGATTCCGAAGACTTTGACGAGCGCTATAATATTCTGGTTGCACTGCGGGATGAGATCGATGACCAGATAATCAATACGCTGGCGGTTGCATTGGATGTTGTGATCCCGGAAGGTAACATTGACGATCGCTATGATCAGCTGAAGATGTGCCTTCGAACGAGACAGCGGTACGAGAGTAACCGTCTGAGATAAAAGAGGCAGCACAGTGTCGTTATAAAGTCATGAAAAAAGCATTTAGAAAAACAGTGCGCCTAGCGTTTGCTGAGCGTACTGTTATGATATTTGGAGGAAAATGTGACATCCTCCCCAAACCATGCAGGCGGGACGAAATGTTCTGCCTCTTCTTTTGTCTCGAATTCTACTTCGGCAAGCTGCAAAGGCGCAAGTTCCCCTTCAAAGACATCAAGTTCAATGGTCAGTTTATCGGTAAGTGGAATCAGGTATCTGCGCTTTTGGATGAGGATTCCATCAATTTTTTCTTTTAAGTGGGAAAACGCTTCTGCGTTTAACGGAAGATTATATTCCTCGCGGCACATCAGTCCTGCACCTTTGTAAGTCAATGTATATTTGTCATTTGATTTTCGGATGCGGACAACGGGATCTGTATTCAGATAACCCTGTTCAATGTGTTTACATTCGTATTGTTCCAAATTTTCCGGGAGCCGGTCAATTAAGTATTTGCGTTCGATTTCCATGAAGAGTTCCTTTCGTTATCATAAGTTTCAGTGATACTGTAGTTATCATAGGCTAATTGTCTGCATTTTGCAATGCGTAAGTGATATTGACGTGGAGAGAGCATCCTTTTATAATAAATGAGGACAGATTATGTTTAGAAATCGCAGAAATAACGTTCTGTTGTTTGGCAGCAGAAGATTATTTTCTGCGAAAAAGATAGTTTTGACACAGACAAAATGGAGGATAAACGGCATGAAAAAAGTTGGTATTTTTATGGCAGACGGATGTGAAGAGATTGAGGGACTGACAGTTGTTGATATTGTGCGCAGGGCAAAGTTAGAGATGACAACCATTTCTATCACAGATAAAAAAGAAGTGACCAGTTCCCATAATGTCACATTTTTGACAGACGCACTTGCATCAGAAGTTGATTTTGACGGATTTGATGCAATTGTTCTTCCGGGAGGAATGCCTGGAACATTGAATCTTGGAGCAAGCGACATGGTCAATAAAGTGATTAAAAAGTTTGCAGGCGAGGGAAAAATTGTTGCAGCAATCTGTGCAGCACCGAGTGTTTTAGGGGCAGCAGGATTGTTGGAAGGAAGACATGCTACCTGCCATCCGGGATTTGAGGAAAAACTGACCGGTGCGATCACGAGTGAGGATGCAGTTGTTGTGGACGGAAACATTATCACAAGCCGTGGAATGGGAACCGCAATCGATTTTGGATTAGCAATCGTGGATTGCCTGACAGATTTTGATGAGGAAGTCGTAGAGCATGTGAAAAAAGGAATTGTCTATCGCAATTTTGAAGAAGTATAATCCTGATACAGAATATGCAAAAAGGGTTTTGCAATAAATAATTCATGACAATAGAATGTTCGTAGAGCGTGCATTCTATTGTTTTCAGATTTACATAATGATGCACAAAAAAGCCACCGCAGATCTTGGGAAGATACCTAAGATGTGCAGTGGCTTTTTCCTAATGGCTAGTTTTTCATCTGTTCTTCCTGCTTCATGATCATTTTTTTGACCATTTCACCACCAATGCTTCCAGCCTGTGCAGAAGTTAAGTCACCATTGTAACCTTCTTTTAAAGGTACTCCAATTTCACTTGCAACTTCCTGTTTGAAACGATTCATGGCCTCTTTTGCCTGTGGTACAGCCATTTTACTGGTGTTAGAACCTGAATTAGATCCGCTCATGGTTTCACCTCCATATTTTTCCCTTGTGTTATTTTAGGAGTGCAGCAACGTCAATTTTTCTGATAAATCAGAAGCAAGCCGCTGTTGTTTGTCCTAATTCTATTATTGACAGCATCTGAAAAAATATGTTGGAAATATCTGGAGATTTTGTTACTGTTCACTCGTACCTCGTTCCAGTAACAATTCGCAGACTCATTTTAAGTTTGCTTCGCAAAAGGAGTCTGCTCACTCCTGAATCACTTTCTTACGCAGCAAAACAGCAAGTGTTTTACTGCTGAGTGAATAGTAACGAGATTTTGCATTAATTGTGTTGACAATTAGAAGTCTTTATGATTTACTAAGTTAGTAAGCTAAATTGCATGAGAATCATAGTGGCACATTTGGTGGCGTTTACAGATGCAAAATAAGAAGAAAGAGAGGTAAGGATATGATTCAGTTTACAACAAATAACACAACATTACAAAATCATAGTAAGAATTACCTCGGTAAACTTTTTTAAGCAGCAGTTCACTGCTATGGGAATGAGAGATATGTCCGTGGTGTAATTCGCCACGGACTTTTTATGTTTTAAGACAGATCAGCGGATAAATGTGCTTCGTGGTGAAGATACTGCGGAGCGTTTTTGTTTACCGGGGATTCGCAAAACAAGGGAGGATAAATACGGCACAGCTTGCTGGGCATTGCTCCTGCATGGGCAGTCGCATTCTTCGAAAAACAAGGAGGTATTATGAGAAAGTTAAGCAGTTATATCGGGCGTTACTGGTATGGTTATGTGTTTGCCGTTGCAAGCATGGTCACTGCCATTGCGTTAGATATGTTATATCCGAAGATCACACAGAAGATTGTGGATGACGTTATTTTAGGCGGGCAGATGGAGATCTGACGAAGCTGTTGACCGGAATCGTGCTCGTTGGAATCGGACGAAGCATTTTTGGTTATTGTAAGGAGTTTACGTTTGATTTTCTGTCCTCGAAAATCGGGGCAGAGATGCGGAAAGATTTATTTAACCACATTCAGACCTTGTCCATGCGGTATTTTGACGATACCAATACAGGAGAACTGATGGCGAGAGTTAAAGATGATGTGGATAAATCCAGAACGCATTAGGTTATGTGGGAATGTTGCTGATCGAGGTGACGATCCATGTGGTATTTGTTTTATACTGCATGTTTTCCCTGAATTGGAAAATGGCATTTTTGCCGGTTACAGTCATGCTCTGCTGCGCTGTGGTGGCAATTATCATGGAGCGTAAGTTGGATAAAGTTTATGAGGATATCAGCGAGGAAAACGCGGTGCTGACCACTGTTGCAGAGGAAAATCTGGCAGGTGTGCGCACGGTAAAAGCATTTGCAAGGGAAGATTATGAGATCAAAAAATTTTTGTCCCACAACGAACGCTATTACAATCTGAACATCACACAGTCCAAAGTGCTGGTGCGGTATTATCCGCTGTTTCAGTTTGTCGGAAAAGTGCTTCCGGTGGCAATTACCATTCTTGGAGGAATTTCCGTGATGAATGGAAATATGTCATTAGGTGCGCTGGTCGCATATGTGGAATATAGCAGAAACTGTACCTGGCCAATGGAAATGATGGGATGGCTGACAAACGACCTGTCTTCCGCAGTCGCATCATATAAAAAATCAAAAAGATATATGAGGTGAAACCGGAAATTGAGGATAGCCGGAATGTTGTAACGTTAGATCATGTCAGCGGAAATGTTGAGTTTGATCATGTTTCCTTCAAGCTGGATGGAAAACAGATTTTATCAGACATCAGTTTTTCGGTAAATGAGGGAAAGACGCTCGGAATTATGGGGGCGACAGGCTCCGGAAAATCATCGATCATCAACATGCTGCATCGTTTTTATGACACAACGGAAGGCTCCGTCAGACTCGACGGTGTGGATATCAGAAAAATATCTTTAAGACAGCTTAGAAGAAGCGTTGCCGTTGTTTTACAGGATGTGTTCCTGTTCTCGGATACCATTGAAGAAAATATTAAAATGGGTAACCGCAGCACGATGCAGATGGACGAGATAAAGAGTGCCGCAGCGAGTGCGCAGGCAAGCAGTTTTATTGAAAAATGGATGAACAGTATGAGACCGTTATCGGTGAGCGCGGTGTAGGACTTTCCGGTGGACAGAAACAGCGGATCAGTATTGCACGCGCATTGTCAAAACACAGCCCGATTCTTGTCATGGACGATTCCACTTCAGCTCTTGATATGGAGACCGAGCATGAGATCCAGAAGACATTAAACAGTCTGAAAGACACGACGAAAATCATCATTGCACACCGCATTTCAGCGGTCTGCCACGCAGATGAGATCATTTATCTGCAGGATGGCAGGATCGCAGAGCGCGGCACACATGAGGAGCTTCTTGCAAAGAAGGGACTGTATTATGACACTTATATGGCACAGTACGGCGGATATCTGGCATCTTAAAAAGTATGTCATGCAGAAGTTGGAAATAAAAATATAAAATGACACATATAGCGAAGGCAGGGCTTCGCTGGAATTTTGACCTGATTTAAATATAACACAGAAGGAGGCTACCATGGCAGTCAATTCATTTCGTGAAGACGAATATATGGAAAACACCGACAAAAAGAAGATTTTAAGCCGGCTGCTTTCCTATTTATTAGATTATAAATTAGCGATTGCCGGCGTTGGTCTGTATGGGGATTACCGTAGGAATCTCACTGGTAAACCCATTGCTGATCGAAGAGGCGATCGATCATTACATAGCGCAGTCAGATTTTAAAGGACTGATCGCACTTGGAATTTTTGCGCTCGCACTGAACGTTCTTTTTATCATTCTCGTAAAAGTAAGAATGTACAGTATGTCCGTGATTTCCAATAAAATATTATTAAAAATCCGACAGGATTTATATGAGCATATCCAGACGTTATCTTTCTCGTTTTTGACAGCAGACCGACCGGAAAATCTTGCAAGAATCATCGGAGATGTCAATTCACTGAAAGATGTCCTGACGAATATGGTCACGACTCTGATCCCGGAATTTATCACCGTCATCGGTGTTGTCGTGATCATGATGGTAAAAGACTGGCGTCTGGCACTGGCATCCTTAAGCACGATCCCAATCATGATCGCCGGTATTTTTCTGGTGCAGAAAATATCTCATAAGAGATGGCAGATTTACCGTAAAAAATCATCCAACCTAAATGCCTACGTGCATGAGGACATTGCAGGGATGAATGTAGTGCAGAGTTTTGGTGCGGAGGACGAGACAAAAGAAATTTTTGAGAACCTGACGGATGAACACCGCAATGCATTTGTGGATGCAGTCATTTTTGCAGATATGTTCGGACCGGTCATTGACTTCTGCTGGGGCATCGGAGCGATGATGCTATATCTGGTCGGTATCCGTTTCCTTGGATTTGAAAAAGTATCCGTCGGACTTCTGGTGGCGTTCGGAAGCTATATTAATATGTTCTGGAACCCAATCATGAATCTGAGTAACTTTTACAACAATCTGGTCACAAACCTGACAGCGGCAGAGAGGATCTTTGATATTCTGGATACCGAACCGGACATCACGGATGCAGATGATGTAGAAGAACTGCCGGAAGTGAAAGGTGAAGTCACATTTTCACATGTTGGATTCACCTATGATAGGGGAACACCGGCGGAGACGAAGGTGTTAGAGGATGTCAATTTTGTCGTGAAGCCGGGTGAGACAATTGCACTTGTCGGACGACGGGCGCAGGAAAAACAACGATCGTCAATCTGATCAGCCGTTTATGATATTGAGCAGGGAAAAATCCTGATCGACGGATATGACCTGACGAAAGTATCCATGAACAGTCTGCGCAGACAGATGGGCGTCATGACACAGGATAATTTCATTTTCCACGGAACAGTGAAGGACAACATTTTATATGGAAAACTGGATGCCACCGATGAAGAGGTGATCGCAGCAGCGAAGGCTGTCAACGCACATGATTTATCATGAAAATGGAAAAAGGCTATGACACTGAACTGAAAGAGCACGGAGCAGGACTTTCCATCGGACAGCGCCAGCTGATCGCATTTGCAAGAACAATGGTTTCCATGCCAAAAATCCTGATCTTAGATGAGGCAACTTCAAGCATTGACACTGCACACCGAGATTTTAGTGCAGAGA
>ENA-OQER01001323-OQER01001323.1-human-gut-metagenome-genome-assembly--contig:-NODE-1323-length-12194-cov-2.542388_pt1 | contig 12194 bp, 15 predicted proteins | sample MGYA00242797_ERZ504639 | MGnify/ENA primary metagenome ERZ504639 (study PRJEB26092, sample SAMD00036306) | human gut metagenome | host: Homo sapiens | study: EMG produced TPA metagenomics assembly of...
TGGCAGATCCGGATATCGATGTGGTTCTGATCGCTACCCCGAATGACTGCCACAAACCTATCGCCATCCGTGCCATGCATGCAGGAAGAATGTAATATCGGAAAAACCGGTGACATTATCTTCCGCAGATCTGCTGGAGATGGAAAATGCAGCCAAAGAGACAGGAAAATTACTTACTGTACACCAGAACAGACGGTGGGATGATGATTTCCTGATCATCAAAAAGCTGGTAGAGGAGCAGAAACTGGGACATGTCTTCCGGATCGAGAGCCGTGTTCATGGTTCAAGAGGTATCCCGGGCGACTGGAGAAAAGAAAAGATCCATGGTGGCGGAATGGTCCTGGACTGGGGTGTACATCTGCTGGATCAGATCTTATATATGTACGGTGACAGAAAGATCGAGACCGTATACGCCTCACTTACCAATGTCACTAACCAGGAAGTGGACGATGGCTTCACTGCTATCCTGACATTTGAAGGTGGAACGGAAGTCCTGGTGGAAGTCGGCACCAACAATTATATCTCCCTGCCGAGATGGTATGTACTGGGAGAAGACGGTACCGCAGTGATCCGGGACTGGCAGTTAAACGGTGAGATCATCCGTAAGACCGGTATGACGGAAGAGACGGTAGTACCGGTTAAGACAGCAGCCGGTCTGACAAAGACCATGGCACCGAGACGGAAGATACCATTGTGAAAGAAGACTTACCAAAAGTATCCGGAGATATTGCAGACTTCCACAGAAATGTAGTTGCAGTGATCCGGGACGGAGCAGAACCTGAGATCAAACTGTTCCAGGTGATGCGTGTCATGAACTGATGGAAGCGATCTTCCGGTCAGCGGAGACAAACCAGATGATCGAATTTCAGGATCAGGTGTAACTAAGAAGATACTGAATAACTATAGATAGAAATCATAAGCAGAACAGCTATAACATAAAAATTAAAACCAGTTGTACATGTTCTACGAGAGTGCATGTAACAGAACAGGAGGAAAAAAGTATGAAACAGATTAAAATCGGAACTTGCGTTCCGGGACCCGTGGCAGAAGAATGGTTGAAAGGATTTGTGGGAAAAGGCTTTGAAACATTTTCTCTTAATTTCCATATGTCACTGGAAGGAACAGATCTTGACAAATTGGCACTGACCACAGACAAACTCCTTGCAGGAACAGATTCCAAGATTACTACACTCGGATATTACTGTAACCCGATCCAGTACGCAGAGCACAGAAAGACACTGGAAAAGGTGATCTGCACTGCTGAAAAATTCGGAGCTACCCATGTAAGCACCTTTGCAGGAGCCTGGGAAGGAAAACCGGTAGAATCCGCATACGAAGAGTTCGGAAAAGTGTTCCGTGAACTGGCAGACCTTGCAGAAGAAAAAGGCGTGAAACTGGGTATCGAAAACTGCCTGATGGATGGAACCTGGGAACATGCCACCTGCAACATCGGTTTCAACCCGAAAGCCTGGGAAGTGATGTTTGAGGAAGTAAAGAATGACAACTTCGGTCTGGAATGGGAGCCGACCCACCAGATGGTACAGCTGATCGACCTGTGACAGAGCTGAGAAATGTGCAAAAGATCGTCATGTACATGGAAAAGATGCGACCATCGACTGGGATGCAGTAAGACACGGCGGTATCTCCGGAGCAGTTCCATTCGTATGGCACCGTATGCTGGATTTGGTGACACAAACTGGAGAGATATCATTTCTATCTTAAGAAGCAACGGATATGAGGACGATATCTGTATCGAGGGATATCATGATCCGGTATACAACGGAGAACTGGAGATGACCGGACAGCTCCACGCACTGAACTATCTGAAATGGTGCAGAGGCGGAGAGTTCACACCAATCCATGGGAGAAATAACACAGATAATAGCTGTTCGGTACCTTCACAATGGTGCTGAACAGCATACAGAAAAATTAAAAGATACAGGAGGGCATTCCTATGAAGCTTGGGTTTGTTACAGCAATCCTTGACAGCTGGAACTATGAAGAATGATGGATTTTGCGTCTGAGCGGGATTCGAGTGTGTGGAAGTGGCATGCTGGCCACAGGAAAAAGCAGAAAGAAGATATGCCGGTGTAAGCCATATCGATGCAGAACGGGTCAACCAGGATGATGCATATGCAGAGCATATCGTGGAATATGCAAAAAAATCAGGAGTGGAGATCTCGTCACTGGCCTATTATCCAAACGTGATGGCGGCAGATAAAGAGAAAAGCGCAGCCGCTGTGGAACACCTGAAACAGGTGATCCTTGCAAGTAAGAAATTAGGTGTGGGCATGGTCACCACATTTATCGGAAGGGACCAGACCAAAAATGTACAGGAGAACCTGGAACTGGTAAAAGAGATCTGGCCGCCGATCATAAAACTGGCTGAGGAATGTGACGTGAAGGTTGCCATCGAAAACTGCCCGATGCTTTTCGGCGAGGACCAGTGGCCGGGAGGACAGAACCTGATGACAACACCGCCGATCTGGAGAGAGGTATTCCGGATCCTGGACAGTGACCATCTGGGCATCAACTACGATCCATCCCACTTTATCTGGCAGATGATCGACTATATCCGCCCGCTTTATGAGTTCAAAGATAAAATCTTCCATGTCCACTACAAGGATATCAAGGTCTATAAAGACAAACTGGAATCCTGCGGCACCATGGCATATCCGCTGGAATACATGTCACCGAAACTCCCGGGACTCGGAGATGTGGACTGGGGAAAATATGTATCAGCACTTACGGATATCGGATATGACGGCTATACCTGCATTGAGGTCGAGGACAAGGCCTTTGAAGATTCCAAGGAAAAGGTTGAGAATTCTTTGATCCTCAGCAAGAGATATCTGGAACAGTTCGTGATTTGATCGAATAAACTGCGAAGCGGATTGCAAATATCCGTTTGACTATAAAATTTATTGACTACAGGTAACTGTTCAGTACCTTCACAGCTACAGGCAAAAATGCATATGAAATCACCTTCGGTGCTGGCATTTTTGCTTGTATGCCTCAGAATTTGGCGTATTCATGCCAAAAACATCTCGCGGGATAGTGACTACTGAATAGTTACTACGGAATAAAAAGGAGATAATACCATGAGAAAATTAAAAGCAGGAATCGTAGGATGCGGAGGAATCGCCAACGGAAAACACCTTCCGGCTATGAAGAAAAGTGGTCTCTATGAGATCGTAGCTTTCTGTGACATCATCAGAGAGCGTGCAGAGAAAGCAAAAAAAGAATATGGCACAGAAGATGCAAAAGTATTTGAAGACTATCAGGAGCTTATCAAAGAGGACCTGGATGTTGTATATGTAACCACACCGAACCGCTCCCATGCAGAGATCTCTATCGCAGCCATGGAAGCAGGAAAAGATGTTATGTGTGAGAAACCGATGGCAAAGAATTATGCAGAAGCACAGAAGATGGTGGAGACTTCAGAGAAAACAGGCAGAATCCTGAACATCGGATACCAGAACCGTTACCGTCCAGATTCCCTGTATCTGAAAGAAATGTGCAAGGCTGACGAACTGGGAGAGATCTACTTTGCAAAAGCCCATGCACTCAGAAGAAGAGCAGTTCCTACCTGGGGTGTATTCTTAAATGAAGAAGAACAGGGCGGCGGTCCGCTGATCGATATTGGAACCCATGCACTGGACCTGACCTTATGGATGATGGATAACTATGAAGTAGAGTCTGTAACAGGACAGACCTTCACAAACTGGCTGACCAGACCAATCAGGGAAATGCTTTTGGAGACTGGGATCCGAAGGAATTCTGTGTAGAAGATTCCGCTTTCGGATTCATCCGTATGAAAAACGGTGCAGTGATCGAGCTGGAAGCAGCCTGGGCACTGAACACACTGGAAGTTGATGAGGCCAAGACAAGTCTGTGCGGAACAAAAGCCGGAGCAGATATGAAAGACGGCCTGCGGATCAACTACATCCACCACAATAAACAGGTAGTAGAGAAACCGGCATTATTCGGCGAAGGAGTAGCATTCTTCTCAGGAGAAGAAAAACCAGCAGGGGATTATGAACAGGAACTGTTCTACCACATCGTTGCTGACGGAGCTGAACAGGTAGTAAAACCTGCACAGGCTGCAGTTGTCACCCGTGTACTGGAAGCAATCTATGAGTCAGCAAAGAGCGGTAAGACAATTTATTTTGATTAAAAAGTAATCTGACCGTGCAGGTCAAAACGTAGACTGCTACGTCTGCGTTTTGGACCTGCGCACTCGAATCCGTATCCTGCGTGAATAATACAGTTATTTACGAAACACTGTAGTGGAAAGAAATAAAAAAGATGGTAACTGTTCAGTACTTTACAGTTACAACAGACCAAACATAAGGAGTAATCATGGAAATACATAAATTGCAGCAATTGCTGTCAGAAATGTCTTTGCAGGAAAAAATAGGACAGATGGTACAGCTTACCGGTGTATATTTTGACAAAGAGGCAGTGCTTACCGGAGTTGTCGGCGAACAATTACCGCCGGAATGGGTCATTCAGTATGCAGGCTCCGTACTGGGAGTGATCGGTAAAGAAAAAATATGTGATATTCAGAGCAAATATATGGAACAGCATCCCCATCATATCCCTCTACTCTTTATGGCAGATGTGATCCATGGATGCCGGACGATTTTCCCGATTCCACTGGGGCAGGCATGCTCCTTTCACCCGGAACTGGTGTCTGAGGCAGCATCGATAGCTGCCTCAGAGGCATCTTCCGAAGGCTTAAGGCAACCTTTTCTCCGATGATCGATGTTTCAAGGGATCCCCGGTGGGGCAGGATGCTGGAGTCTTTTGGTGAAGACCCATATGTGAACGGAGTCATGGGAGAAGCCATGGTAGATGGCTATCAGCAGAAAAGCGATGAAGGAATCGCAGCATGTCTGAAACATTTTGCAGGTTACGGAGCAGTGAATGCAGGCCGGGAATATAACGATGTTGAAATATCCCAACGGACATTCCTGGAACAGTATGTAAAACCTTTCCGCATGGCGTTGAAGGCAAAACCAGCTATGGTTATGACCGCTTTTAATGCCATAGACCGAAAACCGATCAGTGGGAATAAGGAACTTCTCAGAGACCTTCTGCGGGATAAAGAAGGATTTGATGGTACAGTGATCTCAGACTGGGTTCCATCGGACAGTTGGAAGAACAGGGTGTGGCAGCCGATATGGATGAAGCAGCGGTTCAGGCTATAGAAGCCGGAGTGGATATAGATATGATGAGTCCTGCTTATATGTTCCGACTGGAAGAACTGGTGAAGAATGGACAGATTTCGGAATCCTTTATCGACGAAAGCGCATTCCGGGTTTTGATGATGAAGAATCAGCTGGGTCTTTTTGAAAATCCTTTTGCAGGGCTTGGAAAGAGTGGAAACCTCACGCTGTATAACCGGACAAAAGCATATCAGATGGCCAGCGAAAGCTGCGTCCTTTTGAAAAATGAAAAAATTCTGCCTTTGAGCCAGAAACAGAAAGTCATCTGGGCAGGACCTTATGTGACATCCAGGGAATTTCTGAGCCGCTGGGCAATCTTTGGTGAGCATGAGCCTGTGGAAACAATCGAAGCTATTCTTCAGGAGAAGAAAATGAATGCGGAATGTATTCCGGGCTGCAGGATGCTTACTGAGGAAGAATGCAAGATCTGGCAGGTGGAACAGGGTAATTCGGATGAAGAAATGGATGAGCAGTGGCTGGAAACGATAAACCGGGAAGATACCGTTGTATGTGTACTTGGAGAACATGAATCTCAGTCCGGAGAGGCTGCCAGCAGAGCATTTCTGACTTTACCGGAAGAGCAACAGATGCTTTTTGAAAAAATAGCAAAACGCACGGATAATATCGTCACAGTGGTCATCTCAGGAAGACCGCTGGATCTGCGGAGAATCTCAGAAAAATCCAGGGCCGTCATCATGGCATGGAGACCGGGAACCATGGGGGCGAAAGCAATCACAGATCTTGTGTATGGCATAACCAATCCTTCGGGAAAACTGGCTGTAAGTATTCCCTGGTGTGTGGGACAGGTGCCGATCAGTTACTGGGATATAAAAACCGGACATGTGCTTACTGCGGACAACCTGGAGAACCGTTTCACCAGCAGATATATGGATATTCCCAATACACCATTATATCCATTCGGTTTTGGATTATCTTATACAGAGTTTGATGTTTCGGATGTTGAAGTCCGGATGGAACAGGACAAAAGAGTGCATGTCCATTGTAAGGTAAGTAACACAGGTAATGTTGCGGGGGCAGAGGTCGTTCAGTGTTATTACGAAACATTACATGCATCTGTGGTGCGTCCGATGAAAGAGCTTGTCCGTTTTCAGAAAGTCTTTCTGGATCCGGGAGAAAAGAAAAATGTGGATTTCTATATTGACCCGAAAGAATTTTCTTATTATGATAAAATATGAAAATCGTCAGCTGCGGAATGAAGCTTCGAATCAGTGTAGGAAACAGCAGCGACCATGAATGGGGAAGCAGTGAGCTATATATTAAGTATAAGGAGAAGGAAGAGACCGATGAAAGACTTTGAAAAGGATTTGATTTATTATCCCAATCCGGATCCCATTGAGGAACCGAGATTTACCCTGAATTCTGTAGATGAGCTGGAAAAATCAGAAAAATACAGTGTGATCTGCAACGGAACAGAGCGTGTGGTATATCATACAGACTCATTCGATTATGTAGTAGTAGTAGACAATGAAGCATATGATCTGGAAATTTCCATCCATACACCATTTAAAGAACTGGCCATCCGGCCTACCAGTTTCGGAATAGTACCTTCCATAAAAGGAGAGACAGTACATATTCATCTGGATGAACCGAGAAAATTCACAGTAGAGACAGACGGTGGCTTCATGACGCCCTGTTTGTATTCTGTTCTCGCAGAATCGAAAAACCGGAAAATACCACTATTTGTTTTGAAAAAGGTAAGGCATACAATGTAGGAGTTCTTACCCTGAAATCAAATGATACGGTCTATATCGAGGAAGGTGCTGTTGTTTCCGGATGTATCTATGCAGAACATAGTGAAAATATTTCCATCGTGGGAAACGGAATTGTCAACGGAGCCTGCTGGCATCTGCCGGACAGCAATGCACATCGTTTCTTTATTTACATCAAGTGGTGTAAGAATGTTCTTTTAAAAGGATTTACTGCAGTAGACGGACCATCCTGGCATGTGGTTCCGGCAGCCTGTGATCATGTTGTCATTGATGATATGAATATTATGTCAAGAATCGTAACAGGAGACGGAATTGATATCACCAGCAGCAGGATGTGGAGGTGAAAAAACTGCTTTGTCCGTTCCACAGATGACAGTATCTGCATCAAATCCCAAGGACTGTTTGAGGATCCTTCCACAGTACGGGATGTAACAAAAGTGCGTGTTCACAATAACGTAATCTGGAATGCAGAACCTGGCAATGCCATAGAGCTTGGTTATGCTCTTCAGAGTGAGATTCATGATCTGGTATTCGAAGACTGTGATATCATCCACTGCCAGTACGAAGGAAATATGGGCGGTGCCGCACTTTCTATCCACCAGGCAGATGGAGGTCACGTTCATGATATCCACTATAAAAATATCAGAGTAGAACAGGCGGAACAGAAACTGTTTGATATCAAGGTTCTGCTTTGCAGATATACAGAGCAGATGGCAAAAGGAGAGATCCATGATATCTATTTTGACAACATTCAGGTATTAAACGGAGATATCCCTGTTTCCACGATCCGTGGATTCCAGACACCGACAGAAGAAGTGCGTGTCCATGATATTCACTTTGATAACATTACCTTTATGGGAGAAAAGTGTGAAACCTGGCAGGATATGCGGCTTGTCACAGAGCTGGCAAACGATATCTACGTCAATGGCGTCAGAACATGCAAACAGATGAAATTCTAGAGGTGAAATATGGAACAAAATAGTACACTTTTTCAAAAAGACGGAAAGTATTTTTTGCAGCTGGACTGTGAAAATGCAAAAGAGCTTTCTTTAAAGTGGGATGATAAGACCTATTCATTTGTAAAAGACGGAGAAAAGTGGGTTCTGGAACTTCCGTTTTCCACAGCTGTGAATTATGTGCAGATCTGTGTGGACGGACAGGAGGTTCTGCATCCGGATCTGCCGATCGGACATGGATATGGCCGTTTATACAATTATATTGAACTGCCGGATGAAAAGAAGCTGGCTGAGATTCGTGACATCCCGCATGGAACGCTGACCCATGAATTCTATAAGTCTGAGATTTCCAATAACTGGGAACGATTCATCGTTTACCTTCCACCATGCGTACCATCCGCAGGCCTTCCGGTTCTGTATCTGCAGCATGGATTCGGTGAGAGTGAGATTCCTGGACAACAACCGGAAAAGCAATATCATACTGGATAACCTGATCGAGATGGGAAAATAAAACCTTTTGCACTTGTGATGAGTGACGGCATGGTACAGGAAAAGGTCGGCTCAGAAGAACGATTAAACCATGTTTTGCTGGAACGGATGCTGGTGGAGGAAATTATTCCGATGGCAGAGAAAAAATATCAGTTTGGCGGTTGTAAGGAAAAGAGAGGTATGGCAGGCTTGTCCATGGGTTCTGTACAGACAACCCGGACGATATGCGACCATCCTGACCTGTTCAGCGAAGTCGGCATCTTCTCAGGTTTTATAAGAGAAAACATCGAAGGCAATCCGGACCGGGATGCGGTTGGAAGAAAACCTTATGAGCAGACCCATCTGAAGGCGATGGACGATCCGGACTTTAATAACTATTTTCATACCTTTTTCCGATGCATCGGAGATAATGACTGTTTCCTTTCCAGATTTCTGGAAGAGGATGCAATCATCCAGGAGAAAGGTGTCCATGAAATCAGGAAAATCTATCCGGGCGGACATGACTGGAATGTGTGGAGACCGTGCTTTACGGACTTTGTGCAGATGATTTTTCGATAAAACTGCATAAAGTAGCAGAATAAAAGTAACATGGCCGGGTGAGTTTTGCCCGGCTATTGTATTTACGAAAACAACGAGCCAAAGTCCATGCCGGCATGAGACCTTGGCGATTGCTATATACATAGATCACAGGTTATTATCCGGTCAAATATCTTCCGTGGATAGAGGAATCAGAAAGAAATATGTTTTTTAGAGTCTTTAAAAAAGAGGTTATGGATGATATAATGAGCGTTAGCGAGCCAGAAGCGTGCTTGCACGGTTATGGGGAGCGGCGAATGTCGATCATGAACGAAGTTCATGACATAATGAGCGTTAGAGACCAGAAGGAGGACGTGAGAATGTATAACGAATTTGGTGGAACTTTAAGTAATCTTGCATTGGCGAAACACAGAAAAAGCCGTGCGATCAATGCGGAAAATCCAAGAGGAGAAAAAGGAAAAGGCGGCATGGCAGCCAGTGATCTCGGACCTTCCAGAAAAGGAAGCCCGTGTCTTAGAGATATCGCAAGTGGTCAGACAGTGACACTGGCAGAGATTGAAGGACCTGGTGCGATCAACCATATCTGGATTACCGTGGATGCAAAAACCACAGACGCAGATTGCTTTGTATTGAGAGATCTGGTTCTTCGTATGTACTGGGATGATGAGGAGGAACCGTCTGTAGAAAGTCCGCTGGGAGACTTTTTCTGTTGTGGTTTTGGTAGAGAATGCAATGTAAATTCTATGCCAATTGCAGTAGTGCCAAGCAGAGGATTGAACTGTTATTTCCAGATGCCTTTCAGAAAAAAAGCAAGAATCACTCTGGAAAATCAGCATGCCAATCCAATTCCTGCATTTTTCTATCAGGTGGATTACTGCCTGTATGATGAAGGACTGCCGGAGGATATCGCTTACTTCCATGCACAGTGGAGAAGAGAAAAGATTACCCAGCTGAAGAAAGATTATGTAATCCTTGATAATGTCAAAGGAAAGGGTCACTATGTAGGTACTTATATGGCACTGACAACACTGGAACGTTACTGGTGGGGCGAAGGCGAAGTTAAGTTCTATATTGACGGAGATGAGGAATATCCAACTATTTGCGGAACGGGAACAGAAGATTATTTCGGTGGTTCCTGGAGCTTTGCGAAACAGGTTGATGGTAAGACGGTGGAACAGAATTATTGCACACCTTATCTGGATATCCATATTATTCTTCTCACGATGAGTTGATTCACAATTTCTATCACAACGATGACTGTATGCCGATGAGAGGTTTTTACCGCTGGCATATTCAGGATCCGATCTGTTTTGATGAGGATCTGAAAGTGACGATCCAGCAGATTGGTGTAGGCTACAGAGGATTCTTCGAGAGACAGGATGATGTGGCAAGTGTGGCATACTGGTATCAGGCAGAACCACATAACAGTTTCCCGGAACTTCCAGGTAAAGAAGATCGCTGGCCAAGATAAAACGAATTGTTTTGCCTGAATATATTAATAAAAAGCAGAGAAAATCCGTTCATGAAGAACGATTTTCTCTGCTTTTTAAGTTGCCAAGCATACGACAAAAAGGTCCGGTGGACCTTTTTTTAGTTGCGCGAGTAACGAGCTAAAGTCTGTGCCTGCACGAGACCCTGGCAACTACCGTGTCCCCATCTTACGCACCACACACAAAACTGCTCCGATCACATTCATGAACAAAAAGGATTTGCCCAGATCATCCACGATGTGGAAAAACAATTTGGCACCTTCCAACGGAGCCGGGCTGGCAGGAAGGATGGGATAGGCATAGGTGGATACAAAGGCCAGAAGAACCAGAACAACGAAACCGAACAGTCCCCGTCCCATGTCAACCTGGCGGATCTTGCCGTGATCTGGCATTCGTTTTCTGCTGGCGATCCACAGTGCCTGGATACAACCAAAGCCCACACAGATCAGTGCCCCAATCAGATAGATTCCCTGGGCATAATTCTTTTCCTGGACTACTCCGGCGATGGAGCCAAGGGTCACCCGGTTGGCCCAGAAGTTCTGTGCCATACGAAGGGTGGACAAAGCCATCAGGCTACGCAGATCCACTGGAGCACAAGATAAAACAGGGTGCCTCCCAGTTTTACGCTCCCGGTGGTCAGGGAAGCTGCCGCAGACAGCAGTCCACCTCCCTTTTTCTTCTTTTTGTGCTTGGTTTTTGTCTTTTGTGTAGTGGTTTTATGAACGGTATGCTGGTTTGTGGCAGCATTTTTATATCTGCCGGGATCGGAGTTTTGCTTCTTTCTGTCTTCTTCCCGACGTCCTGCAGCAGTCCTGTTTGTACCGGAAGCAGGTCTGCCGGGATCGGAGTTTCCGGCAGCAGCTGATTTACGGTTTACATAATCATCAAAAGATTTCCAATCGTCCACCAGACGATCATCATTTGTATGTTTAGCGGCTGAAAGATTGGCATCGGAAGCAGCCGGAAGCGGCGCACCACAGTAACTGCAGAAACGACCGGTGACCTCAGCCCCACAGGATGGACACTTCATATGATATATTCTCCCCTTTATAAAAAAAATTCACCGTCACAATCAGTCAGTAAACAACCGTATCTGAGATTGCTTATCAGACTCTGTGAAGTATTAGCGTGATGAGATAAAATCTCATGATTTATTTTATCACGAAACCAGGGAAACATATCTGAAAATTTTGTGAAAAAATAATGAAAAATAATTACATTTTTTTGGTAAAAAAGCAAGAATCGGAAGGAGAAGATTGCGTTGACACCATCTATACCGATTGGTATAATATAGGAAAACAGGGAGTAATTCTGGAAAAATAGGAATCAACAGCTGATAAATATAAGGAAAAGGGGATGAAACAGATGGATAATCGGCAGCTGATCATGGAAAAAGCGCTGGAACTGTTTTGTGCCCGTGGATATGACGCAGTGGGGGTTCAGGAGATCGCAGAACAGTCCGGAATTACAAAACCAACGCTGTATTATTATTTTGGCAGTAAGCAGGGATTGATGGAGACGATCCTTGAGGAGAACAGTCATATTCTGGAAGAGAGGCTGGAAAAGGCGGTGGAAGAACCTGGGGATGTTCCGCAGGTGCTATACCGTGTGGCGAGAGCGTATTTTGATTTTGCGGGAAGCCACTGGCAGTTTTATCTGTTCATGCTGAGCCAGTTTTATTCCGGTAAAAAATCCGAAGGTTTTCGGGCTGTGTATCCGCTGATCCAGAAATATTATCAGTTGGTAGTGCGGATTTTTGAA
>ENA-OQER01001324-OQER01001324.1-human-gut-metagenome-genome-assembly--contig:-NODE-1324-length-12191-cov-8.832560_pt1 | contig 12191 bp, 16 predicted proteins | sample MGYA00242797_ERZ504639 | MGnify/ENA primary metagenome ERZ504639 (study PRJEB26092, sample SAMD00036306) | human gut metagenome | host: Homo sapiens | study: EMG produced TPA metagenomics assembly of...
GTAAGTGTTTATTATGGAAAAAGCTTATAAATTTAGGATATACCCCAACAAAACACAAGAGTGTTTACTTCAAAAAACTTTTGGCTGTGTACGTTTTATATATAATTACTTTTTAGATAGAAGAATTAAAGCATATGAACAAAATAAGAAGACCATAGGTTATAACGAATGTTCAAAAGAGCTTACTCAATTAAAAAAGAAAAAAGTGGCTTAAAGAACCAGATAAATCCTCTTTACAAAATGCTTTAAAGAATTTAGATACAGCATATAAAAACTTTTTTAATAGACAAAAAGCAGGCTTTCCTAAATTCAAATCTAAAAAGAATCGGTATAAATCGTACAAAACAAATATGACCAATAACAACATTGTATTTTTAGGAAATAAAATAAAACTACCTAAAATAGGCAAGATAAAAATAAGAGATAAATATTACCAAATAGAAGGTAGGATTTTAAGTGCGACAGTATCGCAGACTCCTAGTGGAAAATATTACGTTGCACTATGTTGTACAGACCTGCCTAAACCTGAATTTATCAAAACGAATAAATATGTTGGCTTAGATTTAGGAATAAAGGATTTTGTCATAACCTCAGATGCAGTAAAATATAGCAATCCTAAATATTTGCAGAAATCATTGACTAGATTAGCTAAACTCCAAAGAGAGCTTTCTCGAAAAACAAAAGGAAGTTCAAATTGGGAAAAGGCTAGAGTAAAAATGACTAAATTGCATGAGAGAATTGCTAATCAAAGACATAATTTACTTCATCAAGTGACATGTCAACTTATCAGAAATTACGATGTAATCTGTCTTGAAGATTTGCAAGTTGAAAACATGATGAAAAATCATAAATTAGCAAGAAATATAGCTGATGTCAGCTGGTCAGAGTTTATGAGACAACTAACATATAAAGCCAAATGGTTTGGAAAAGTTATTGTCAAAATAGACAAATTTTATCCTTCAAGCCAATTATGTCATGTTTGTGGATATAAAAATACTGAAGTAAAAAACTTAAATGTTAGAAAATGGGATTGTCCTAAATGTAAAACACATCATGATAGAGATGTAAATGCAGCTATAAATATTAGAAATGAAGGATTAAGAATATTAAACATAGCTTAAATTTAAATAATATATACAAGAATCGTAGGAACTATGGGGATACTCGGAGATACTGTATTCGTTAGATACTTGACCGAGAACCTCGCGACTTTAGTTGTGGGAGGTTCAGGAGTGAGAGGATACACCATCAAGTAAATATTAAGACAAAACGAAAAATGAGTTTTTGGAAAAAATTACTGCTAATGATTTTAGTATTAGCTAGTTTGAGTTATTTTGTTTGGCAAAATGAGGATTTTCAACGAAAATATTTATATCCATATGATTATCAAGATACAATAAATTTTTATGCAGATAGATATGAAGTAGATAGAAATTTAGTGGCAAGTGTTATTTTAGCGGAAAGTAAATTTCGTCAAGATGCTACTTCTGTCCATGGGGCTAGAGGTCTTATGCAAATCATGCCAGAAACTGGTAGCTGGATTGCTACGCAAATAGAAGATGATAGTTTTTCTGTAGATAAATTGTATAATGTGAATATGAATATAAAATATGGTACATGGTACCTATCTGAATTGCAGACAGAATTTGAAGGCAATGAAGTATTAGCTCTTGCAGCTTATAATGCAGGTAGAGGAAATGTATATGAATGGATGGAAAAATATCATTGGGGTATAGGCTTTAAAGATTATACAAAAATACCTTTTCCTGAGACAAGAGAATATGTAAAACGTGTACTAGAAAATAAAAAACATTATAATAAGTTATATAAATAAAGAAGGCTATATATTATGAATAAATCATGATATATAGCCTTTTTGTCATAATTAATTATAGTTGTTTATTAAAATATCAACTTTCCCTGTAATTGGATCTATTATCATTCCATGAACTAAAATATTTTGGGGAATAAGAGGATTATTAATAATATTATTTACACTTTGTATAATATTATCTTTAGGATTAGAAAAAGAACTTATCCAAGATTTTAAATCTTTTTTTTATCTTTTTTAATTCATTAACATTGATACCAGAATGTAACATTTTATCTACTAGAGATTCAGCAGAAGTTGTATGCATACCGCAATCATAATGTCCAATAACAATAATATCTTTAATATTAAATTGATATATACAAATTAATAAACTACGAATTATATCATTAAAATCATTAGTTATAATATTTCCAGCTGTTTTTATTATTTTAGCATCTCCTCGATGAATTCCCAAAGCTGGTTCTAAAAAATCTATTAATCTGGTATCCATACAGCTAATAATAGCTAGTTTCTTTTGGGGATATTTAGATTTTTTAATGAATTTATTTTTATCTTACTAGTAAATTCATTATTTATTTGTAAAATATTATCAATAATATTCATAAAAAAATACCTTTCATTAAGATAGATAAAAAGATAGATGAAAACAAAATTTTTAGAAAATGGTTGATAATAATAAAGTAATACTTATAGCTGTAATAGAAGCAATACAAGTAGCTAGTGTATAAGATTTTAAAGCATCCATAACAGAGATACCAAAGTATTCTTTAACAATCCAGAAGCCAGAATCTGTTACAGTGGAGAAACATATTGCACCAGAACCAACAGCAAGAGCAACTAGGGCTGGATCAAGATTTGGATATTGTGGCAAAATTGGTAAAACAATTCCTGTAGCAGTCATCATAGCAACAGTAGCGGAGCCAACTGAAAGACGCATCATGGCAGCAACAAACCAAGCTAAAATCAATGGCTTAAAGATAAACTAGCTAAAACATCTCCTAATTGATACCTAAACCACTATCTAAAAGAACTTTATTAAAAGCACCACCTGCGCCAATAACTAATAAAATACCAGCTACTGGACCAAAACATTGTTCTGTAAATTTTAACAATTGATTTCTATTAAATCCACGACATAAACCTAAGGACCAATAAGCAAAAAAGGCAGATATTAATAATGCTGTAATAGGATTACCAATGAAATTTACAATATCAGCATAAGATGATGTTTTTAATGATGTTAAATCAAAAATAGTTTTAGCTACCATAATAATCATTGGTAATAGAATAGTAAATAAAGTAATACCGAATTTTGGTAATGCACTATCAGGAACAGGTGTGACAGGTTCTGTTAATGCTTTTAAATCTGTTTTTATATTTTTACTTAATATTTTAGCGTAAAAAAGGACCAGCAATAATAGCAGCAGGTATGCAAGCAACTAAACCAAGTAAAATTACTTTACCTAAATCAGCATTTAAAGTAGCAGCTATAGCCATAGCTGCTGGATGGGGTGGTAACATACAATGAACAATTTGCAAAGAAACTCCCATAGGAACACCGATAGCAACAATGGATAAACCAGTAGCTCTAGCCACACTTATAACTAATGGTATTAGTAAAACAAATCCTACTTGAAAAAAAACTGGAATACCTGTGAGTAAACCAACGATCATCATTGCCCAGTTTGCACGTTTTTTACCTAACGTATTTATTAATGTTCTAGCTAATCGTTCAGCACCGCCAGATTCTTCAAGCATTTTACCAAGGATACTACCTAGTCCAAGTACAGTAGCAAGAAAACCTAAAGTACTACCCATTCCTGCTTCAATGGAAGAACAAATTTTCAAAAGAGGCATACCTGTTAAAATTCCTACATAAAAACAAGCGATAACTAAACTGATAAAAGCATGTAAACGTGCTTTCATAATAAGCAATATTACAAGAATTATTGCAGAAACTAATGTAGCAATTAAAAATAATGTATTATCCATAATTATCCCCTTTTATTCAAAAGTTATTTTATCACCGACCATAACACGAGGTATACCACGCCCAGATAATGCTATTTGTCCGGGTTGTTCTACTACATCAGCACCATTGAATACAAAAGTACAATGACCATGTTCTTTTAGTGTAGATAGCGCATTTTCACCAATAGCTGTAATAGTATATTCTTTATCTGCAATAATAACAGTATCTCCAATTTTTATGGTATCTTTTAAAGTTGATTTTGTATGAGAAATAACCATATCTAAGTATTCATAAGGAACATCTTTATCGAAAATAATCATACTTTCACGTAATTGTAATAATTGAAGTGAAAAATCACCAATACCAGTAATAGTAACATCATATTTCATGATATATCCTCCTTATTAGCAAATATTTTCATATATTCAATAATTTTATTAGTCATTTCTAAACGAGCATTTTTTAATACATTTTCAAAGCGTAAATTAGGATTAATATCAAATGGATTACTTGCTAAAAATTCTCTAGTAGCTTGAACAGCTGTAGTAGAGATTTCAGTATTGATATTAAATTTTCTGATACCTAATGTAATAGCTTTTATTAAATCATTATTGGAAATTCCCGATGAGCCATGTAAAACGAGAGGACATGGTGTTACATGATTTAATTTAATTAATTGTTTAAAATTTAAATTGGGTTTGGATTTATAAAGACCATGAGCATTACCAATAGCGATAGCTAAAGCATCAACTTGTGTTGATTGTGTATAATTAATAGCATCATCAATACTTGTGTAGTTTTGAGATATATGACCACTACCATCTTCGTTATTTAAGTAACCTAGTTCACCTTCAACACTAACATTATTATAATGAGCTAATTCTATAATTTTTTTAGTATTATCAATATTTTCAGTTAATGGTAGGCGAGAACCATCATACATAACAGAGGTAAAACCACAATCAATAGCTTGGGCGATTATATCAAAATCTTTAGCATGATCTAAATGCAACGCTATAGGAATAGAGGAATCCTCAAATAATGTATGTACTATATTAGAAATTACTTTAATAGGAGAATGAGAAATATAACTTTCACCAAAAGCAATAATTGCAGGTTGTTTTGTTAAATTTGCAGCTTCTTTTATTGCTAAGATAGTTTCTAAGTTATAAACATTGTAAGAACCAATGGCAGAATTAGTTTTTTCTGCCATTGATAAAATTTCTTGTAGATTAATTAACATAAATATCAATCCTTATATTTTTTGATTATCTAAATCTTCTACAATTTCACGAAGTGTGGTTTCTGTGCCTACATTTCCAGGGAAAATAATATATGGCATATATGGGAATTTACTTTCTGCACCTGTTTGCCATACTGGAATACCTGGTTTTATTTGACCTAATACATTAGCTTTTTTTACATGTAATCCTTTAGTGCCAACATCACTAGATGTTATTCCGCCTTTAGCTATAATAAAACTAGGCTGTACAGTGATTTTATCTACAATACTAGTAATTGCTTCAGATATTTTAACTGATACTTTTAATGATTCTTCTTCAGAACCGACATCAAAACGTTTTCTACCAGTATAGACAACTGTAGTTTGTCCTTTGCTTATAGTTTGTTCTACTTCTGAAATAATACGTTGTAATTTAATGTTTAATTTTTCTGGTTCTAATACTAATAAATGATTAAATTCAATGAATTTTATCCAAGAACATTTTTTTAATTCATTAAATTGAGCTGTTGTTTTCTTTACGTGAGAACCAATAATAATAAGCCCGCCATGATGATTATTATTGATAAGTTCTTCTCGAGATAGTAAAGATTTATCTGATACACCACCTATTACCTTAGTTAATGCAGCTGCTGAACGGAAAATAAATTTTTTCCCAGCATTAATAGCTTTAATGAGAGCTATTACAAAAACTTTTACATCAACATAATCAATTGCATTAACAACTACTTTATTGAAGTTGGATACAGACATTAATTGTTCTGTAATTTTATCTATATCCATATTACGTAAGCTATCTAAAGAAACACATGTAGTATCATTAGCTTTATATTTACCATTAGTTTTTTCTTCGATATATTCAGGAAGAGTAGATGAAGTGTAATAAAATGTTTTATCTTTAGCAAATTCTGTCATACCGGCAGGTACAAGATAATCTTCTTCTTGTACATAATGAATATTATTGATAGTGAAACGACCGCCTTCTTTAAAAAATGGCATTAATACTTCTCCATCGAATTTTTCATGTGTTAATTTTTCTACAGTTTCTTTGAGTGTAGCAGTTTCTAATGGATAATGTCCACGTAGAGTTGAATCACTACGACTGATGATAATAAAATCTTTATTTGTTTTTTGACTTTCTTTAACAATTCGTTCAGCAATATCCTGATGTACTTTTTTTTGTATATTCTGCAGTAAAAGCACGAGAATTAGTTAAAATAAAGAACATAGGATTTTTTTCAGCAAAGCCATCAGCAATGGTTTGAGCTGACCAATCTGTGTATACAGATATATCATGTATAGTTTGAACACCAGTAGGATCATCATCAAGAACAATAATTTTTTTTATTTAATGTAGTTAACTCTTTAGCTAATGTTTTATTTACAATAGATTCATCTATTTGTTTTATATTTTTTAATAATTCAGATTTTAATACTTTATTCATGAAATATATCTCCTATATTTTTGACAAAGAACAGGTAATAATATACCTGTTCTTTATAATTTTTTAGTTAGATTTTACAATTACACCAGAAGCTTGTTCATAAAATTGAACAATACCACTATGGTCATCCATTATATGACCTGTAGCCTTTAGGCTATGCATAATTTCTTTTAATTGAGATGTTAAGATTAAAGGAACATCAAGAGCATCAGCAGTGGCCATTACATTAGTGATATCTTTGAGATTAATAGCTAGTGTTCCACCTGGTTTGAAATTACGAGAAATCATCATAGGCGCTTTTGCATCTAATACTGTACTACCAGCTAAACCACCTCGTACAGCTTCATATACTTTTTGAGGATCAGCACCTGCTTTGGTAGCTAATACTAAAGCTTCTGATACAGCAGCAATGTTTAAATTTACCATGATTTGATTGGCTAATTTAGCAACGGAACCACTACCATTAGGACCCACAACGGTGATAGAAGTACCCATTGCATTTAAGATAGGACGAATTTTTTCTACAATATTTTCATCTCCACCAATCATGAATGCTAATGTAGCATTTATGGCACCAGGTTCGCCACCACTTACAGGAGAGTCTAAAAATTTACAATTTTTTTCTTCAACCATTTTAGCAAACTTTTTGGAATCAACAGGGGATACAGAACTCATATCAACAACAACAGAATTTTCTTGTAATCCATTGAGAATACCATTTTCATCAGAAAGTAAAGAATTTACAATAATAGCATTGGGTACCATAGTAATAATTACATTGTTATTTTCAGCTATTTCCTTAGCAGATGAAGCTGTTTTAGCTCCAGCTTCTTTCAAGACTTCAACTGCTTTTGGATTTATATCATAAACCGTTAAATTTATACCTGCTTTTAATAAATTCATACACATAGGTTTTCCCATAATTCCTAAACCAATAAAACCAACTTTTAACATAATTAATCCTCCTGTATTTTTTATATGTTACATGTAGCATACTACTAGTAACAAAAATAATATGTAACATACTACTTTTTTTATGATACATGATGCTTCATGTATCATAGCACTGTTCCATTATTTCTAATGTTTTTTGCATATGAAATTTAAATGCTTGAAAAGCTTTTTGTGAATCACCTGATTTAATATCATTAACTAATAAATAATGTTCATTTAGAGCATCATTTAAACGATTAGTTTCATGTAATGATTTTAAAGTAGCTATTTCTAATCTAGATCTTAACATTTTAATGATTTCACTAAAATAATTATTATTAGTGAAATTAACAATAGCATGATGAAATTCCAAATCTAATTTCATAAATTTATAATATGCATCAGAAGATGTTAAAATTTCTTGTTGTTTTGATAAATTATCTTCTAATAAATAAATTAGATTTTTACCTTCTTTTGTTGTAAGATTTTTTGCTAAAATAGAAGAACTATAACCTTCAATAGCTAATCTAGTTTCAATAATTTTTTTTATTTCATCAAGTAATAGAGGTTTAACAATAATTCCACGATTTGCTTTTACCTCTACCATATTTTCATGTTGTAGTTGTAAAATGGCTTCACGAACAGGAGTACGAGAAATGGATAATTTATCAGCAAAATACTGTTCAGAATAAATTTCTCCAACTTTTAGGTCTCCATTTATTATAGCTTGCTTTAAATATTCATATACTTGTGCTTTTAAAGAAATACGTTGTAATTTAGTAATAAATTTCATCTCCTATTACATTTCTTGTATGTAGTATACTACTATTATATGGCATTTGTCAATTAATATTTTTTGAAAATTATATATATAATGTATTTTGATAAAATATAGTTAATTTTTAATAAGAAATAAGAAATATTTTTAAATATCTGATATAATAATTAAAAGAAGATATGCAGGCATTTTTATTTGACAGGATTACTAGTTTATGATAGTATTTGAGTAATAAAAATATAGCCCTTTAAAAAAATCCAGCGAGGTTGAAAGGGAGCACTATATATCTTTATATTGCGCTATCAGTAGCTTTCTTATGCCTTCGCATAGGAAGGCTTTTTTTGATTTTGGGTTTCATTTAAAGTGCGAAGGAGTGACTATGTTGAGTAGAAACAGCGTTTCATTACGTGGTAAAAATATTCTTGGATTAGAATATTTTTCTCCGGAAGAAATCGAATTAGTGTTGGACACAGCAAAAGAAATGAAAAATATCATTCATCGTGATATTAAAAAATTACCAACATTAAGAGGAAAATCAGTTGTTACTTTATTTTATGAACCAAGTACAAGAACACGTACTTCGTTTGAATTAGCAGGCAAATATCTAAGTGCAGATGTAGTGAATATTACATCTAGTACAAGTAGTATTGTTAAAGGTGAAAGTCTTCGCGATACACTACTTACACTTGAAGATATGGCGTTGATGCTATTATCATGCGTCATAGTGCCGAAGGTGCAGCTGAATATGCAACTAAAGTTGTAAGCCCAGTTATCATAAATGCAGGGGACGGAGCACATGCACATCCATCTCAAGGATTGTTGAATTTATTCACAATTAGACAACATAAAGGAACTTTAAAAGGTTTAAAAGTTGCTATTATTGGGGATATACTTCATAGCCGTGTAGCTCGTAGCGATATTTGGGGTATGAGAAAAATGGGCATAGAAGTTCATCTTGCAGGTCCAAAAACATTATTACCAAGATATTTAGCTGAAGAACCTGGCATTTTTGTACATGACCGTGTGGAAGATGCAATTAAAGATGCTGATGTAATTAATGTTTTACGTATTCAACTTGAACGTATGAAATCAGGTTTATTCCCATCTCTTCGTGAATATGCACGTATCTTTGGCTTGAATAAAGAACGTTTAGCTTTAGCTAAAAAAGATGTATTAATTCTTCATCCAGGTCCAATGAATAAAGGTGTGGAAATTTCTCCAGAAATTGCTTATGGTTTAAATTCTGCAATTCAAGACCAAGTACAAAATGGTGTTGCTGTTCGTATGGCTTTATTAACTCTAACTTTAACAGGAGGAAAAGACAATGAAATTACTGATTAAAGGTGGACGAGTTATAAATCCTGGCAAAGATTTTGATGCTGTCAGTGATGTCCTTGTAGAAAATGGTAAAATCGTAGCTATTGGTGAAAATTTAGAAGCTAGTGATGCAAAAGTAATAGATGCTAAAGGCAAAGTAGTAGCTCCAGGTTTTATTGATATGCACACTCATCTTCGTGAACCTGGTCAAGAAGCTAAAGAAGATTTTGCTTCTGGCTCTAAAGCTGCTGCTGCTGGCGGATTTACAACAGTTGCAACAATGCCAAATACAAAACCTGTAGTAGATAATGCAATCTTAGTAAATGGATTAAAACAACGTGCTCAAGATGAAGGCGTAATGCATATTGAAGTTATTGGTGCACTCACTAAAGGGCAAGAAGGAAAAGAATTAGCAGAAGTCGGCGATATGGCACAAGCTGGTGCTGTAGCTTTTTCTGATGATGGTCATTTTGATAATAATTGCAAATTAATGCTTAATGCATTTGATTATTTAAGAACTTTTGATAAAGCAATTATGTCTCATGCAGAAGAAACAAGTCTTGTAGCAGAAGGTGTAATGAATGAAGGTCATCGTTCTGCTATGCTTGGTATGAAAGGTAGACCAACAGTAGCAGAAGATATCGCAGTAATGCGTGAAATTTTGTTAGCTGAATATGCTGATGCATGGGTGCATATCTCTCATATTAGTTCTAAAAATGCAATTGATATGGTTCGTCAAGCTAAAAAACGTGGTGTGAGAGTTACAGCAGAAGTAACACCTCATCATTTGACTATGACTGATGAAATGGTAGACCCAACAGATTCTTCAACAAAAGTAAATCCACCTCTTCGTGGACAAGCTGATGTAAATGCAGCTCTTGAAGGATTAAAAGATGGTACTATTGATATCATTGCAACAGACCATTCACCACATGCTCAAGAAGAAAAAGACCGTGAATATAAATTTGCTCCAAGTGGATTCCCAGGTCTTGAAACTGCACTTGGTGTATTATTAACAGATTTATATCATAAAGATTTAATTTCTTTAAATGAGCTTGTAGCTAAAATGAGTTATATGCCAGGTAAATTATTCTTCGATGGTAAACGTGGTATCTTAGAAGAAAATGCTATGGCAGATATAACTATTTTTGACCCAGAACTTGAATGGACAGTAGAAAAAGAAAAATTCTACACAAAAGGTTCTCATAGTCCATTTGTAGGTCGTACATTAAAAGGTAAAGCCGTTATGACCATTGTTGAAGGCAATATTGTAATGGATAATGGTGAAATTATAGCTTAATAATTTGGAGGTGCTCTTTTGAAAGGCAAATTAGTATTAGAAGACGGAGCAGTTTTTTTTGGCGATATGCTTGATGAAAGACCTGTTTTAGGTGAAGTTGTATTCAATACTGGTATGACAGGTTATCAGGAAATTTTAACTGACCCATCTTATTGCAGTCAAATCGTTACACTCACTTACCCATTAATCGGTAACTATGGTGCAGCAAAAAAATTCAATCAATCTCGTAAATGTTTCTTCAATGGTTTTATCATTGGCGAACTTTGTGATATTGGTAGCAACTGGCAAAAAGAAGAAGAATTAGCTGAATTCTTAAAAGCACAAGATATTCCTTGCTTATATAATGTAGACACTCGTGCTGTTACTCGTCATATTCGTTCTTTAGGTGCTATGAAAGGTGTTCTTGTACCTGAAACTGCAACTCAAGAAGAAATTGACGCTTTAATGAAAAATGAAATTCCAAAAGAAGTAGTAAAAATTGTTACTACACCAAAAACTTATAAAATGGAAAATCCAGGCGGTCCACATGTTGTAGTTATGGACTTTGGTATAAAACAACATATTTTAGATTCTCTTCATGGCATTGGTTGTGATTTAACAATCGTTCCAGCTGATACTAAAGCTGATGAAATCATGGCTTTAAATCCAGATGGTATCTTCTTATCCAATGGCCCTGGGGATCCAAAAGATTTACCAGAAATTATTGAAGTAGTACGTGAAATTGCAGGTAAAAAACCTACATTTGGTATTTGTCTTGGTCATCAGTTATTATCCTTAGCTTTTGGTGCAGACACTTATAAATTAAAATTCGGTCATCGTGGTTCCAACCAACCAGTTAAAAACTTATTCACTGGTAGAGTTCATATTACATCTCAAAACCACGGTTATGCTGTAGATGAAGAATCTTTAAAAGGATTGCCACTTGAAGTAACACATAGAGCTGTAAACGATGGTACAGTAGAAGGTATTCGTCATACACAATTACCTATTTTCTCTGTACAATATCATCCAGAGGCTTCACCAGGTCCAGATGATAATAGATATTTATTTGACCAATTTTGGGCAATGCTTCAGAAAGGGGAATAATTAAGTGCCAAAAAAACAAAATCTAAAAAAAGTAATGGTTATCGGTTCTGGTCCTATTATCATTGGTCAGGCTGCTGAATTTGACTATGCAGGTACACAGGCTTGCCGTGCATTAAAAGAAGAAGGACTTGAAGTTGTACTTGTAAACAGTAACCCTGCTACAATTATGACAGATAAAGATATCGCTGACCGTGTATATATAGAACCTCTTACAGTTGAATTTTTAGATGAAATTTTAGCAAAAGAACGTCCAGATGGTTTACTTGCAACATTAGGTGGTCAGGCT